>TARA_R110001592_G_scaffold363248_4_pt1 | contig 132978 bp, 120 predicted proteins | sample TARA_R110001592 | Tara Oceans TARA_R110001592 (sample SAMEA4398387) | marine metagenome | biome: Polar Biome; feature: [SRF] surface water layer (ENVO:00010504); material: water (ENVO:00002006), including particulate matter (ENVO:01000060) such as... | depth 5 m
CGAAGCCCAAGTAATTGATTTACTTGGGTTTTTTGGTTTATAGGGTAAGGCTACCCACATTTGTACCCACAAAATAAAATCGGGGCTAGTCTTCAGCTTAGTTCGCTAACTTTCGAATTTACGTTAGCAAATCAGATTGCTGGGTATACCAAGCCTAATTACTTTTCTTATCTATAATCTCGACTGCTTCGTTTCTGAATTTAAGTGGCGAATCGATTCCCTTAATTGGCGTTTTTCCACCGCCCGTTCCTTGGATCGTAACCGTGCCAAATCCAAAGATTCTTCCGATAATGCCCTGATCTACGTTAAAGCTTTCGACCTTTGAGTGGTTCAGTTCAACTGTATGTCTTCTAATCCAACCGGTTTTTGCTATAACGCGCTTAGTAGTTATGCCAAGTTCAGTTGTTGACCGAGTTATCAGCGCACCAATAAAGGAAAATGGGGACAAAAAAACCATGAAGCCCCCCAATACATTCATGCCGGTATTTGATTCTCCATCTCCGGATAGGCCAGCACTGACAAGACCTATCCCGAGTACCAGAAGAAATAGCGACGGAATATAAATAAACCAATGAATTTTGGCACTGTATATGATTTCTTCATCGCCCATCAAATTCTTGCTGATATAACCCATCTGAACTACCACCTATTTGTAATTATTTGAATTTTGGTATTCAGAATATTGAATAAAGTGCCAATTTGCCAGTGATCTATATCACTTATTCTTTATTGGTTCGCCACTCCAATTCACCAGAGCCAGCGCCTGATCCGGATTAATCCCAGCTTCCTTGGCTCTCGCCAGTAGCTCAACAACAGCACCCGCTGCCCTTGCCCTGCCACCTTGGTCAAATGCCTGTAGCGGTCGCATCACGTCCAGCGTGACAGGCTGGTCTAGCTTCTCTGAGGCTTCCGCAGCAATACAATTCGCTATCGGCTGTAACTGCCACTGGGCAAGGTGCCTCTGGGCTTCCCGCACCATCGGGCCAGTTGTTGACGGATTGAACAGGGCAGGCAAAATTCCGAACACGCTCAGGATTGAGTCACGGGCCGCAGCCAGATTCTCAGTACTCATTGATCGGGATAGGTCCGGCGTCATGTCTTGCGGCTTCCAGTCCGTCAGAGGAACCGGACCGCCCGCAGCTTGAACGTTCACTGATTCACGCAGCAATGTTCTGCCACGCTTCCCCCGGAATCCATGCCCCAGCTTTTCCAGATCAGTCTCCGGGGATTCTGGGAAGGGCAGGACTTGAGTACCCAGCGGCATGTATTCGTAAGCCTCAGACAAGGCAGTCTCAAGGCTGTGTAACATATCAGCGGTCAAGCTGGCTCTGGTCAATGGTGATGTGCCTGTCCACGGGGCGGACGCGTCCGAACCTGTCCGGACATGTAACACTTCAGAAGCTAGGGCGGTTTGTGTGGTTCCGCCTCCAGCTTCCGGGATGCTCAGACGATACGCACGAGGGACCCCACCACGGGTTGATAAATCCCAATCTGAGCACGGTATCAACCAGTCAGGTGCTATGTAAAAAACAGCCTCACCCCGCAGGGCAAGACTCCGGGCAGCAATGCCCAGCAGTGCAGGACTGAGATAATCTGTACCTTTCACTTCCGCAATGCTCAAGCCGTTTTCCCAGAGGCTCACGCAGCTTTGAACCGTGCCGGTCAGTTCACCTAACCCGGATTGGCCACTGATCCAGCTTTCCCTTGCCGCCATGATTGCAGACGTGTACCCGGTTCCGCTGGCTCTGGTTTCAATTTCCTTTTTCTTGAAGGGCCACATAATTAAATCCGTCTGTAACTTCTCAACAAGTCACCCGCACCGGAGTACTGCATACTTCGCGCAAGATAGTTAGGATGTCGGCTAATTTCTTCGGCGTATCCATCACCGATTTTCAGACTATGAGACGCAACACCCACGGGGATAGTCTCTGCACTTGCTTCCGTAACGTAAGCCTCCAACCTCTTGTAAGCCGCAACCACTGCCGGGGGCACCTCGGCTGTGCTCCCTAACGTTCCGGTAATGCGATACGTCTGATTGTCATTGAAGATAAAGCCACCCAACGGTGATTGATCAGGGGTCACCGCCGACCATGTAAAAGTATCGGAGTCCCACACGTCTACTGTCAGATTGGAAGTTGGTCCAAGGTGCGGCTGAAATGTTCCGCAGCCGTTGCAGGTCCAGACCGCTTGCCTCGTGCCCCACCGATACGCGATATAACTTTCCAGCCGTTCCCACAGCGCCCGGTCAACCACGAGGGGGTCGAGTGCTTCGCCTTCATCGTCATATTCGACTAACTCCGGGTAAGTCCCCGGCAGGGTCTCTTCGAACTTTACGATCTGAATTTCCACTATCACCTCCAGCGAAACCTGGGACTTACTCGATTGGTATGAAGCCTTGCAGTTGGTTGCCAGCATCGTGCCTCGATGGTTGTTTCATCGTACGCGGGTCGGGTCACAAGACTGATCTCAGCCAGCAATGCTTGGTGCACCGTGCGAATCAATGCACGGCCTTGGCTTGGGTCTTCCTCTTCGATGGTCTCCGGCTCCTTTACAGCAGAGGGAGGCGGAATCCGGAACCCAATTGATATACCCGGTATCAGGCCAGCACCTAGCAGTGCTAGTGCATCCTTTGCGTGCGTAGTTTCCGCAACTTCTGCTGGTAATGTCGCCTCGAAAAATAGCGCCTCTTTGCTGTCACGCAACACAAGTGATCCACCATTTCTAGAGGCCAGTACGCGATTGAAGTCGTGACCCACTAGCAGATTGATATCTAGTTCAGATACGTCAATGGAATAAGAAAACGCACCGGGAGCGAATCGCTCCTTCTTTGGCCTTCCACCATTTCTGCCACCATCGCTTAGGGTCGCAGTTGAGTTGTAAGGAAAGCTCCCGCTGATTGTGCGGGAACCTCCCTTACGTGCGCGGACTTCAAGCTGGCCCGCTAGCCCGCCGTATAGCATTACTCAAGCCCGGTCAGGATGCCCACTTGTGCGGCACGGCTGGCGGTAACATCTGCGGTAACAAGTCCAGTCAGAACCAGTTGCCCGCTTGCTGCTTTGGTGAATTGATCGCGTATCAGATCAACACCACGCCAAATGCCAATGAAGAAAGGCGCAACGCCTCCGGTGCTAGTAGTCATGACCGCAGAAGATGCCAAGGGAGAACCAGTTGGTGCAGCCAGCGCGTTACCCGTGGTCAGGACAGAACCAAAGCGTTTTGCAATAAAGTCATACTCGGTAATACCGGAACCCACTTCTATGACCGCACTGTCCAGCGTATTAATCAGTTCGTGGCGGAACATCAATCGAATATCCTTGAAGCTGGTTGCTGCATTGCGGGTCAGGAATTCAACAGCCGCAGCACGGAACGCACTGTAGCTTGCCGCAGCGGCTATAGCGTTTACGTCAAAGCCGTACGTTCCCGCACCGGCTACGATCCCCAGCGGTTCACCAGCCGAACCCGCACCGAGAAACACAACGCGGTCCAGCTCGGTAGCAATCGCTGCATTAAGATCACGGCGCACGGCTTGTTCCAGTGCTGCCCCGGATTGCTTCAAGGCTTTACGGGATAGGGTCATCTGTGCGCCCATGTTGTAGTCAGGCGACAGGCTTTTATCAACCGTGGTGTATTGAGTAGCCGCACCTACATCACCCAGTTCAGACGCACCCCAGCCGACAACCGCGCCACCCGTGGCCACCGGCCATTCGGTTTGACCGCTGGTGATATTGATCAGTTGGCCGCCCATTTTTGCGGCTACACTGCCGGGAAACAGTCGGTCGATAATGGGGCGGGTCTGCATTGGATCAGGTGTTCCACTCGCTACGGTTTCACCGGCGCGGGTTTCAAGTGCAGCCAGAGGGATCGGAATACCTTGATAGCCACCTTGCTGGCGCATCTCTTGGATCACTTCGAGAGTTTGCCCACTGATCTGGTGGCCTTCATCCAGTGCGAGGCAGACTTGCCGCAACTCGAAGTTGTTAACCAGTTCTGCGTATTCCTTTTCGCTCCGCGTCTCCAGTTCTTCACCGGCTTCCCGGCGTTCTGAATCTTCGCTGATCAGGCTTGCCCGGTAACGGATTTCATTTGATGAATATTCCCCATCTAACTGAGTCATAGACCGCAGTTCGTTTTCATCGGGAGTTTCCTTGCCAGCCAGTACAGACAGTTCCTGCCTGATCTCTGATTGGCGCTTTTGAATTTTTACTGATTCCAACATGGTGTTACCTCATGGTTTGTAATAGGTCGTACCACGCTGCGCGCTCCGGGCTTAGTGGTCCGTGTATTTCAATTCGAGTCTTAAAACTGTGGTGCGACCGGCACAAAACCTGAAGGTTCTCAGGGTCATACGCTAATTGTGGATGTGTTCTCACAGGTAGGATGTGGTCGACTTGCAGAAACGTTTTGCTCCCGCACTCCCTGCATTGAAAACCATCTCTTTTCAATATCTCCCATCTTAAAGCCTTCCAACGCTTTGTAGACGTGACCTTTTTGCTATGCCTGAAATACGCTTTACGCCCACTGGACACGGGGGGCCTTTGCCGCTGGTCTTGCTGTGAGTCGTTTACCTTCAGCGACTGCAATGACACTCGCTGCAACCGCATCTATTCGCCCCAGCGATCTACCCTTGGCCAGCCGGTTGTTGCCGTTGTCATCACGCTGGACAACACAGTCCGCAATCGCTGATCGCATCAATAGGCTGGGGCTGGTCTTGATCTCTTTATCAAGTGCAGCGGTCCTGAATCTATCGAGGTCTTCATTGCCATCGAAGAAACCAAACCGCCGCCAAATAACCTGTCCCCGGTACCCGGCTTGCTGTACGCCTTCCAGTAACTGAGATTCCTTGAACTTGTCGCACACAATCGCGTGAACCGGTTGCCCCTGCACACGGGCTATAACCTGTTTGATCCATGACGCAACCGGCACTGTCTTTTGACCGATCAGCGATAGCTCCCCGCGCTCTGCCATCCGCTGATACCGGTCACCCACTTTGTCATTCTGGCCGCGTTCCATCAGAGGAGGATCAGACGGAAAATGTGCGTGTACTTCCAAGCGTCCGGTTTCTGGCCAGTAGTAAGCCGCTGCGGACATTGAGACGGATTCACCAGCATCGACACCTATCACCACCGCACCTTGCCGTGCAGGCAGTTCTGAGACCTCACAGGCCATCCATTCATCCGTAGTCAAAACAACGCAACGGTTCTCATCCGCCACCCGCTGATTCAATACCAGCCAGCGGAACTGGGTTAGCGCACTGCCTCCCCTTTGTATAGCTCGCTGTGCAGCTCGCTGGATTGTTTCTAGGCTGGCACCCACACCCTCAAGACAGCCCGGATTCGCCGCCAGAATCGCCGCCTCATCATCAACCGGTAGGTTTGGGTCCGCCCGGTGTTCCTGCACATAGGTTCCCGGCGGGGGGTTGTCTATCCACTGGGAGAATGTGTGCAAGTCGTTATCGGCGGACGTGCTGATCATCAAAACTTTACCGCCACGCTTTGACGCACCGGTCATGTGAACACTCTCGGACAGATCACCTTTTTCACCGGGCCAGTGTCCGCGCTCATCCATGATCACCAGAGTAGGAGAGCCACCCAGTGCGGACCGCCCATCACTGGCCACAACGCGTGCAGTGTGCTCTATGCCGTCCTGATCCTTGTACGTGACTTCCAGCCGGGGGGCTTTGCGTATGGTGTACGCTAATTGCTCCCCAGCCGGTAACCCTTGGATCAGGGCACACAGGTAGTCATAACAGGTCCGGCCTTGCTCCAAGGTTCTGGCAACGATCACCACCTCGCGGCGGGGCTGGTCATTAATCACGCCCACCAAAGCAGCATGACCAATCGCAGCGACTAGGGTTGTCTTGCCGTTACCCCGGCCAATGCAGAATATCCCGACATCAATACCAGGCTGGAAGGTTCCGGTGATCCAGTCCCGTTGTGCCTGATACAGCCTCAGGGGTTGCCCCGCCATACCTCCCGTGGGTACCAGCAAGTGCCCCTCAATGTGAGCTATGAGAGCCTCAGCAACGGTCATTCATGCCCCTTGGAAGAGAGCGAGAAAAGTAAGCTACCCCCTCGTTCGCCCCGGCTCCTGGGATGCCCACGGGGGCTCCGCTGTGGCGGCACAGCTACATTGTCTTGTTGAGGGGACTCACCACGTGGTAGTCGTGGACGTGGACTAGTTTTGAGGTGTTCGCCCCAGCTTCTCACTTGGCTCGCCACGTATCTGCATCTGCCTCCCATCTTAATCGCAGCAGGACCTACCGAGATGTTCCGCCAATGAACCAACGATGATTTGCTACGCTGTACTCCCAGTTCCGCCAGAAGTTTTAGCGCCTCTTCCGGGGTGAGTAATTCATACAGAACATGAGTCGGGATGACGAACCCATTTTGTTCAGACAGAATCGCAGCGATCTTGTCAGGGCAGTACAGCTTGTTTGACTGCCTACTCGCCCTGCGACCCACGACAGCCGCACCGTATGACCTGCCAATGACGTAGGGATGTTGCTGTAACAGGCTGGCCAATTGCTGAGTTGTCAGGTACCTGGGCCTTACCTTTTCCGTTTGATCCTGTGCAATGCTTGCGCGGGTATTCGGCTTGATAGTTGTCTGTTCCATGTGAAGAACATACAACCTCCAAACGGACTTAGGGGGCGACTACACAAATTTATTCGGATAGTTCTATCGAGGTCAAAACACGCTGCCTATTTTCTTCACTCAGCCCCCGCAGTTCCGGTGCTAGCTTCGCGTGCGCAATCCTTCTCGCTTCCAGATAATTTTTCCCTCGGTGCTGCTGTTGGCTGAACAGCCGCCAGAATCTGCGCTGAAAGCAGCCCATCCGGTATAGCGTGATTTGCTTCGGTCGTGGTGGCTGCGGAACGTCAATAAACTTGGCGCGGATGTCGTCTTCAAAATCAAATGTATTCATGTTGTTCTCCTAGGTTTTCAATTCCAATTGATTAACTAAATGTCGCGGAACTCTTCTCTTTTACTGGGTTAATCTTCTCCTGATATTTTTAGAAAATCTTGTCTAGTTGGCAGACCCTTTTTTTGGGTCTGCTGGTTTACCCTTTCTTTGATCTTTCACTGATCTTTAAGAACCCTTTCAAGGGGTAACCTATAGGACACTTTTTGTGTCCTATAGGAAGCACCTTGCGTCCTATAGGAATCACCTTGTGTACTATAGGAACTAACCTGTGTCCTATAGGACACTCGCTAATCTCCCCAGCCGGGCGAGTCGTCGTCGTAATCGTCGGCTGTGTCCGGCTGTGTTTCAGGTTCAGGTGGGACGTTGATCGTGTACAGATTGCTTTGCTGTGATCCGTTCGGGCGGTCACGATTATCAATCTTGATCAGCTCGTCTGCCTCCAGCCTCTTCAAGAGTTTGTACACGTACGGTTTCTTGACCTTGATCGCCCTCGCTATGTGACCAGCACTAGGCCAGCACTGGTAATCTTTGTTCGCACGATGTGCCAACAACATCAGCACGGCGAACTCAGCAGGGGGCAGGCTCTGTGTCACTGCCCAGTTACAAGCCTTAACACTCATAGCAGCACCGCCCACGCGATCAACGCGCCATACAGGAACCACCATAAACCCTCGGCTAGGTTTAGTTCGTCAACGGAATACGCTATATATACAGTGTTTTTCTGGCTTCCCTGCCGGTGATTCGCTAAAATCTTCATCGTTAGTCTCCTACAGATAACGCAATACAAACCCGGTGCGGTTCCCCTGCCCACCGGGTTTTTTTATGCCTCAGTAGTCCACCTCATGATTCCAGAAATGGCATTTTCGGCATCTCGGGGTTCTCCTTGCGCATACGCCGGTAATCCGCTTGCAGCTTGTCGATCTCCTTCATCAACTTAACGCCCTCCCGCAGCAACGCTTCTTTCTCTCGGTCCATTTCAGTAGTCATCGTCATTACTCCTATGCCGCATTGTTTTCGAGATCATCTATCCACTGCATAACAGCAGACAGACGCCAGCGATTGCAGCGGGAATTGATCCGGATGGGTTGTGGGAACTCGTCTCTTTCCAGCAGACGATAAATAGAACGGCGGGAATAGCCTGTAATTTCAGGCAGATCACGCATACCGACAAGGCGGTCAATTTCAGGGTGCGTCATGGCAAACCTCCAGTTTCGAGGTTCACGATTAGCTAAGTGGATTCTGGGAATCGGGATAGCTGGCCGTGAACGAATTTCACGATTTGGCTATCCCTAGAGTTGAGCTACGTCATGTAGCTGGGGACACTATATCGAATTAAGGTGGTGCCTACAAGCGTCAAAATGCTATAAATACAGTGTTTTCAGTGCAACCAATTGCATCGGGTCTATAAATAAAGGGGTTTCAGGTTAGTTTGTCAATGCTTTAGTAATCGGAACCACCTTTTCGTCATCTTCAGTCGGTGTCAGATATGCCGCCCATGCTTCCATTAGTTCCCGCCGCAACTCCAGCAGATCAGACCGGGCATAGGCGGCGCGGGTCTGGTCACTATTGACGTGAGCTAGTGCCAGCTCCGAGATTTCATCTGCGAATGGTAAAAGGTTGCCTTCCTTGTCTTTGTAGCGTGCGCTTCCACTCTCGCGGCACCAGTCTTTGAAGCTGGACCGGAAGCCGTGGACCACCGCGCCCTTGATCTCCATATCGCGCATGACCTTGGTCAGCGTCATATCTGACAGCGCGTTACCTTTTCTCGGGGCAGGGAATACCACCTCGGTATCATCCGGCAGGGTCTTCAGCAGGTCCACCGCAGCACCGGACAACGGCACCTTGTGTTCCTTGCCGCCCTTCATCCGAGGGCCGGGGATTGTCCACAGGGCATTGTCTAGGTCGATCTCATACCATGTCGCGCCCCGGACTTCACCGGATCGACTGGCACACAGGATGGCGAAGTGCAGGGCCTTGGCTCCCATTCCCGGCTTGTCCTGCAATCGTTTCAGGAAGGCAGGCACTTCAGCATGGGGCATACTGGGCATGTGCTTCACCTTCTTGATCTTATTGGGGGAGGGCAGCACGTTGTCGAGATAGCCTTTCCACCGGAACGGATTCTCCCCTGTTGTCCGGTGCCCCATCACCCGGCCCCAGTCTAAAACCCGTTCGCAACGCTGGCGTGTCCGTTTGGCGGTCTCGGTTTTGGTGTTCCATATCGGCTGGAGTACTTCGAGGGCATGGCTTAGTTCGATGTCATCAAGGGGCAGGTGGCCAATGTGGGGATTGACGTATTGCTTGATAGTCCGCCGCCATTGCTGGACGTGCTTTTCGTTCCGGGCCTCGGGTTCAATCTTGGAATCAATAAATTCTGTTGCGGCCTTCTCGAAGGTCAACAAATTAGGATCAGGGAGTCCGGCTTCCTCGATCACTACCATTTGCATATTCCCAAGGGCGGTATCTCGCGCCACCTTGGTCGTGACCCCCGCGCTGGTCAGTTTCCAGATTTCTCCGGCGATCTCTCTGGCCTTGCCCAGCCCCACCTCGGAGAAGGAACCTAGCCCCACCTCCGGCACCTTGCCGCTGGAATCTCGGCGGCGAAATATCCATGACTTCGCTCCGGATGGGGACACTTGAAGAAACAATCCCCCGCCGTCTTTTAAGTACCGCTTTTTGCCGTTCTCGGCGGGTTGGGTGTTTTTGACTTCCAGTGCTTTTAACAGGTGCTTGGCCATGACTCCTCCTGTGTGGGTAGTCCGTGTGGGTAGGGTTGCGGTTCTACGGATGGGTTCTCCGTCGAACCGGTATACCCACACAAACCCACACAAATGCGTTTTGTTGCAAGTCGTGCCAATATGAGGCATCAGCAAAGATAAATCAATAAAAACAGTGTGTTATAGAATTTTGTTTGTGTCAGGAAGTGCCAATAAAAGCCAGTTATACTGTCGTCCGGTCCGCCATTGTATTTGATAAAACCTCTATGTTTATAGGGGTTTTTTCGTTTCCAGGGCATGCCTTTAGGCTCTACCCTATTTAACGGGGGATGGGCATTCATTTGCACTCGATCGATTATTCCGTGCCACCCGCAGTGGGCCACCTCTCTCACCCGATAATTCTCAAACTTCCTGAAACCATAAGCCCTTCTCGAGATCATTTCCATCTTGGTATGGAAGTCTTTGGTGAGGATATGCTGGCACTTATCACCCAATCACTGAAGTAATTGGATTCGCAGCTGAGGTTCGAATGATTGCATGATTGCGCAGGCAAGCCAGATGTCAAATCAGGTCGTTTGTGGTCCAGAAGCAGGTGTCCTGGGTCTGCAGCCCACATCTCTGCGCGATACAGTGCCGTCCACAGCATGATGCTGGTTCCGGTGCGGGGGCTGGGGGTGCATACGCAGCACTTGTGATAGTAGGCTCTCACGATTACATTGACTTGGGCCACGCCAGATAAATGGCTGATGGCACTCCGGGTGGGCGACTGCTGGTAGCCCCGGACGCCAATCAAACCCCTCGGCCAGGTGGCTGGCATCTGCCTTCAACGTTCAACCAGTCGTTTGAGGTTGCATGAATATTGTTCTTGAAAAGATGGGATCCATACTCGCCAGGTTTCTGAGCAAACCCCGGCGTAGCTATGACTTGTTTTCCTTAATCGACCCTGAGCAACTACTCCGGAGTCTTGAACCTGGCGACCTGCTGTTGATCGAGGGTAAGAGCCGCATCAGTACAGCGATTCAATATCTCACGCAAAGTACCTGGTCTCATGTGTGCTTCTATACCGGACCGGGGAAGGACTGCGCCGGTGAACTGATTGAGGCGGATCTCGTAGAAGGTGTGATCCGGGTGCCACTAAGCAAGTACACAGGCTATAACCTGCGTATATGCCGACCTATCAAGCTCTCCGAGGACGACCGGCGCGCGACGATTGAATTTGTCCTGGCGCGCGAGGGTTACCGCTATGACCTCAGGAATGTTATTGACCTCATGCGTTACTTGCTGCCCACCCCGCCGGTGCCTGCAAATTATCGTAGACACCTGATTGCATTTGGCAGCGGTGACCCGACTCGGGCAATCTGCTCGACACTTGTGGCTCAGGCTTTCCATTCGATCAAGTATCCTATTCTCCCTAGAGAGGTACATGTGTGTCTTGGTCGTTCACCCACACATTGTGATGACGTCATGCTTGAATCAAGGCACTTCAGCCACTTTACGCCGCGGGATTTCGATTTATCGCCCTATTTTGAGGTCGTCAAACCCACCATCAACAGCAACTTCGATTACAAAAAAATTGTCTGGCTTGAAGAAGAGTCAACACTGTGAATGGCTCGTCAGGCGTCGTAACTTATGCTCTGTTGCATTATTATTGCAACCGAAGTAATGAATATTTTCACAGGTCCCCCAGATTGTTCGAACTTCACATCAAATGTGACATCTAATACTCCATGCCTGCCAACTGGATCGAAATACGGAATCTGAGTTTCAGTCGCGATAAGCGAGTGATTCTCGATTCCATTAATATCGACATACCCCGGGGTGGGATCACCGCCATCCTGGGGCCGAGCGGCTGCGGTAAGACAACCCTGTTGCGATTAATCGGGAGTCAGTTGCAACCGAGCAGCGGGGTAATCAGCATAGATGGGGTCGATATCTCCCGCCTGCACCGTAAGGAGCTGTTTGTAATGCGCGAGCGGATAGGCATGCTGTTTCAGTCCGGCGCGTTGTTTACAGACCTGTCAGTGTATGAAAACGTTGCATTTCCCCTGCGGCTGCATACCGATCTGCCTGAAAGTATGATCCATGACCTTGTGCTGATGAAGTTACATGCGGTGGGTTTGCGTGGCGCCAGAGACCTGATGCCGGCGGAGCTCTCCGGCGGTATGGCGCGCCGGGCGGCACTGGCAAGGGCTATCATTCTGGACCCGGAACTGATCATGTACGATGAACCTTTCGTGGGGCAGGATCCGATTTTTGCCGGGGTATTGCGCGATTTGATCAGACGCATCAATCGGGCCATGGGTTGCACCTGTATTATCGTTTCCCACGATATCGCCGAGACGATTGCGATTTCTGATTACGTGTATGTACTGGCTGATGGCAAGGTTATCGGTCAGGGTACCCCGGATACTGTGATGAACAGCGAGGATGCCCGGCTGCGCCAGTTCCTGCAGGGCCTACCCGATGGCCCGGTGCCATTTCACTATCCCGCACCGGATTACCGTCAAGACCTGCAGTTGGAGGAGGAGTAAATGTTGGCGCTCCTACAGAACCTGGGGCGACGTGGCCTGGATGTCGCGGCAACTTTTGGCCGGGCGGGTATATTATTGGGCCAGGCGATGTGGGGGCCGCTCGACTGGCGTTACGGGCCGGGCTTGCTGGTTCGGCAGTTGCATTTCATCGGCGTTTATTCGCTGGTTATCATCATCGTCTCCGGGACGCTAATCGGCATGGTGTTGGCACTACAGGGCTACACGGTACTTGTTCGTTTTGGCGCCGAGTCTGCCCTGGGGCAGTTTGTTTCACTCACCCTGTTGCGCGAACTGGGGCCGGTGGTGGCAGCCCTGCTGTTTGCTGGTCGGGCCGGCTCCGCTATCACTGCCGAGATAGGACTGATGAAAGCCTCGGAGCAGTTGGCTGCAATGGAAATGATAGGGGTCGACCCTTTACGCCGGGTGGCCAGGCCCCGTTTGTGGGCTGGGATCATCGCTATGCCGATACTTGCCCAGGTGTTTAACATGGTCGCCATCCTGGGGGCTGTAGGAGTAGGGGTCAGTTGGCTTGGCGTGGACGCGGGCTCATTCTGGGGCAACATGCAGGCCATCGTCGATTTCCGCGAGGACGTGCTCAACGGCGTTATCAAGGCCTTTGCCTTCGGAGTGGTGGTGACCTGGATCGCGGTGTTCGAGGGTTTCGACGCAGAGCCCACCCCCGAGGGTATCAGCACCGCCACGACCCGTACCGTGGTGTACTCTTCCCTGGCCGTACTGGCCATGGATTTTCTTTTGACCGCAATCATGTTTGGGGTGGACTAAATGCAGTCGCGCAGCATTGAAATTACCGTTGGGGCCTTTATCCTGCTTGGCATTATCGCTCTCACGTTCCTTGTTCTTCAGGTCAGCGGGCTCAGTTTTAAGGACGTGCGCCGGGACAGTTATCCATTGTCCGCGCAGTTCAATACGGTCGCAGGGTTGACTCCCAGGGCCAAGGTGATGGTGGCTGGCGTCGCGGTTGGTCGTGTCACTGCGATTCATATCGACCCGATTTCTGTTCGTGCCGTGGTAGATATGTCCATAGACAGTAATGTTGATTACCTCACCACAGACAGTATTGCCTCCATCAAGACCGCCGGTGTGCTGGGCGAGCAGTATGTCAGTATTGCGGTGGGTGGCGCGCCGGATATCCTGCAGGCGGGTGACATCATCAAGGACACCCAGTCGGCTATGATCCTGGAGGATTTGATAGGCAAGTTTGTAACGAATTTCAGTGATAAAAAGTGATTAGGCTGGAGAAAAGTATGAAAATCAGTGCCGCAGCGATAAACGTCTTTTTGTGTGCGGCTGTCGCTCTGATGCTGGCTGCGGGGGCGTCTGCCGTTACCGCCGGTCCCGGAGAGCTTATTTCCCGGGCAGATCCCGAGGAAATGCTCAGGCAGGCCACCGCCGAGTTGCTGGATATCTCGAAGGCGGCCCGAGATTACGTGAGCGAAGACCGGGAGCGCTATTACGCGGAGGTTTCGGTTGTGCTCGACCAGGTAATGGATATCCAGTATTTCGCCCGCGGCGTCATGGCCGCCTATGGCAGTGCAAGAGCGTACAAAGCACTGCAGACCGATGCCGAGCGTGCAGCCTTTCGCGACCGTATCGCTCGCTTTGAGATTGCGCTGAAGCGCGTCTGGATGGTCAAGTATGCCGATGCACTGCTTCGTACCGGGGGCGAAAGTATCGATATAGCCCGGATTAAAACCGGAAGCGACAGCGACGACCGGGCCAGTCTGAAGCAGACCATCCGCGACAGCAATAACCAGACCTATCTGGTGCAGTACAGCGTGCACAAGGTCACGGAGGGAGGCTGGTTGATATCCAATGTCATTGTCGAGGGCATCAACCTTGGCCAAATCTACCGCAGTCAGTTCGCCGAGGCGGTGGAAAACCACAAGGGCGATGTTGATTACGTGGTGGATCACTGGGTCGAGCTCATGATTCACGAACAGTCTTCCGCGACGGAGACGACTGCCGGTGCGGGAAAATGAATGCTGCAGCCCAGCTTTCGTTTGAAGGGGCTTTCATGCGAGTACGCGGCACAGTGGATTTTGCCAGTGTGGTTTCGCTGGAGCAGCAGGGTGAGACCTGGCTGCGCGAGGAGGCACCGGCGGAGTGTCGCGTGGATTTGAGCGGTGTAAGCCACTGTAATAGCGCGGCTACGGCGCTGTTACTGTCCTGGCTGCGCGTTGCCCATGCCGCAGGCAAGAAACTCATCATAGAAAATATGCCGGAGGGACTGCGGGGCCTGGTGTCTCTCGCCGCCCTGGACACCGTGCTGCAAGGGTGACCTCGAGTCTGAGTTTTTGCAGTGCTTTTTGGTGGCAGTCCTGGCCGAAGTAGGGTCCTTATCTATCGGTTTATTTCTGTCTGGCATGTAGCGGTACAAAAACCAACCGTGTTCTATACTGGGGTTACGGAGGATCATGGTAGTTACAGCCATTGCTCTTCCATAATCTGGTTTCTGTCACGGTGAAAAATATGAGCGTTCTTTTTCTGTCTATTGCGGTTCTGGGTCTTCTCTATCTGGGTATTGGCGGCGGTCGCGCGATTGCTGTACTTCTGGTCGCACTGGTTTTCGGGGTTTATCTGGGTGGTGGAAACCTGTGGGAACTTATCTCGGGCAGTGCATTGTTTGCCGCTTGCCTGTTTCTTCTCATACCCAACCAATTTCGCCGTGAGTGGCTGAGCCGCCCGCTATTGGGCCAGGTGCGGGCCATGTTGCCCACGCTGTCCGATACGGAAGCCCAGGCCCTGAAGTCAGGCAGCGTCGATTGGGACGGGGAGCTGTTTTCGGGCCATCCCGACTGGTCATGCCTGTTGCAGTATCCCCACACCAGGCTCACCGAAGAGGAGCGGGAGTTTATTGACGGCCCGGTTACGGACCTGTGTGCAATGATCGACGACTGGTCTATTACCAACGAGTTGTATGATCTTCCGCAGGAAGTGTGGAGCTTCATGCGAGACCAGGGGTTTTTTGGCCTGGTCATCCCCAGGGATTACGGTGGCAAGGGCTTTTCCCAGACGGCACACTCTGAGATCGTCATGAAACTGTCAACTCGCAGTGTGTCGGTAGCGGTGACGGCAATGGTGCCCAATTCACTGGGCCCCGGTGAACTGCTTATGGAATATGGTACCGAGGAGCAAAAGGCACACTACCTGCCGCGCCTCTGCAGTGGAGAAGAAATTCCCTGCTTTGCCCTCACTTCTCCTGTTGCCGGCTCCGATGCCGGAGCGATTCCCGACAAGGGTATTGTGTGCATGGGAGACTGGCAAGGTGAGCAGGTGCTGGGACTTAAAGTCACCTGGAACAAGCGCTATATCACACTGGCCCCGGTGGCCACTCTTATCGGGTTGGCGATCAAGGCCTATGATCCGGAAGGGTTGCTGGGCGATCAGGAGAATATAGGGGTTACCTGCGTGATGGTTCCTCACGACCTTCCTGGTGTGCACAGTGGCAGTCGTCACTTGCCTATGAATACGGCTTTTATGAACGGGCCGACATGGGGCAACGACGTATTTATTCCAATGGAGCAGGTAATAGGCGGCCAGGCCATGTTGGGCAAGGGCTGGACCATGCTGCTGGAATGCCTCTCTATAGGCCGTTCAATATCGCTGCCTGCCCTGGCGACAGGCGCGGGTAAAATCGCCTGCCTGGCCACCGGCTCCTATTCCTGCGTGCGAGAACAATTTGGCCGTTCTATCAGCCAGTTTGAGGGGGTGCAGGAGGCGCTGGAACCCATTGCCGGTTACAGCTATATGATGGATTGTGCACGCCTGCTCACCGCGTCGATGCTTGACCGCGGCGTGCGTCCGGCTGTTCCCTCTGCACTGCTGAAATACCACAACACCAATCTGATGCGAGTTGTGGTCGATCACGCCATGGACGTAGTTGCCGGCCGGGGTGTGATTACCGGCCCGCGAAACTTCATGGCCAGGGCCTACCAGGCGGTACCCATCGCCATCACTGTGGAAGGTGCAAATATTCTAACTCGTAGTCTGATGGTTTTTGGCCAGGGAGCGATTCGCTGCCATCCCTTTATTGTTGATGAGATCGAGGCGGCGGGTATTGAAGATGATCAACAAGCGGTTGCCAGTCTCGACGCAGTCATCTTCCGGCATATGGCTCATACTGCCCGCAATGCTCTTCGCAGTTTGCTGCTGGGTCTCACCAGCGGCTTACTGGAGTCAGTCCCAGGCGAGGGTGATCTGCGGCCTTATTACAGACAACTGTCCCGTTTTTCCTCAGCCTATGCACTGCTTACGGATACCAGTCTGCTGTCGGTGGGTGGTGGCCTAAAGGCACGTCAGCGCCTCTCCGGGCATATGGCTGACTGCTTGACGCAACTGTATTATGCCTCTGCGGTGATCAAGCAATGGCATGAGGAAGGGTATCCAGAAACTGAGCGGATACTGGTGGAATGGTGTTTGAAAAACTGTTTGTACGAACTGAGGGTGCACATGGTGGAAGTGATCAATAATTTCCCGGTCACCTTTCTACGCTGGCCTTTGCGTCTTTTGGTGTTTCCGTTGGGCAGTCTTGGCTTGCGCCGTCCCGATGACTCGCTGGGTGCAGAAGTCGCCAAATCTATTGTGGACGATGGCCCCGCCCGTGACCGGATAGTGCAGGGTGCCTATTTCAATGAAGTTGCGGATGATCCTCTGGGGCGGGTGCTGCATAGCTATCGACTGGCCAATGAAACACGAGAGCTGCGCGAGCGGCTGCATGATCAAATTCGTCAAAAGGATCCCGACGATGTGGATGCCATCGCATTGCTGATGGGGCATCAACGGGAAGAGCTGGTGGACTGGGCGGTGACAGAGAATATCGTAGATGAACAGGACCGCGAGATTCTGCTGGAGGCTCTCACTGCACTGTATGACGTCATACGTGTAGATGCCTTTGATAGTGAGGGTATCAACGCGATGTCTGAGGCGGTGCGCGGTAAGCGGCAGGTTGTAGAACGCATGTGAACGGCTCACATCGCATATACATCATCAAATAACAGCGTGATATAGGTCGCGAACAGCACCAGCACTGCAACTATAAAGCCACCAAGCGCTGCTGGAAGCCCAAATCCACGAATACCCTATTCTACAGGGATGGCAATAGCAATGTTCTTTGCCAGTATGATGCCGGCACCGAGTTGAACAGCCTAGTGTCTTTGGTAATTTTGCGGCGAATCACCGAAAATGCCGCGAAACCACCGTGAAAAGCTGCTGGAGCTACTGAATCCCAGCAATCCTGAAATTTCAGTTATGGGCATCGACTGTTTATCCAGATAGTCAATCGCAAGCTCTCTGCGCAGTTCGTTTAGTAAATTTCTGAACGATTTACCCTCACGCAAAAGATGTCTCTGTAAACTTCTTTCGCTTTGCTGCAAGTCTGACGCAATAGATTTCAAGCTAGGCGCGCCGCAGGGAAGCCGCGACGTGAGGCTACTCTGGAATCTGGTTAGAAAATCCGATTCATTTCGCGAGACGGATTTTTGTTTACGCTTTAATTCAAGGACCGCGTCATCGAGAATATGCTGCTGCACGATTAGCAGTGGCTCTTCCGCCACAGACCTTGCGAAACACAGCGCATAGCCATCGCTATTGAACGTGACCTCGCAGCGGGCGATTTTGTTGAAAGTATCGGCAACCTCCTGATTGACTGAACGCCCGACATATATTGCCAACGGGTTGATATGTTTGCCAAGGCGTATGCGGGCAAATCGGATTAAGGTGGCGAGGCTCCAATCGAGACTGTAGAAGCTTCCTGCGTGGCTCGCTTTGGTGGATATGGATAAGGTACATCGTCCATCATCCAGACATACTTCGAAATTCGTGATGTCGGTGAGTGTCGTCTGAAATTGCTCCAGACGTTTGAAGGCATCAAGCAGGCTTGTACTGCACATGCTGGCGATGCCGAGGGCACCCAAAGCGGCAGGCTCCGTGAACTTCGCCATCGTGAGCCCCAGTGTGCTGGTCTTTTCCATTCGTGCCAGCGTTTCAAAAATCTTTGTCGTTATTCTTAACGATATTCTGGTGTCAGGCGCTTGAAACATGGACTTCCTGATCCCAAAGGAATCCAAAAATTCGTACGGATCAATGTTGTACAGGGGCAGTACTTTTACCAAAGTAGCCAGCCAGCTAAGCGAACACGTGTAATCGGTCACGTATATCTCCTACAAAAAATTCTCGTGCACATCGCCGACATGACAGGCAGAGAAAATGGGTATTCCCCCTGCGATGCTCCGGTCTGATGTGAATTGAACATTGGATACACGAGTGTTTTACAGACTCTGCCTCCCGACCCGACGAAGTCTGCACCAGCGCTTGAATGATTGCTAGCGTGTTGGAGTGTTTCAACTCAGTTTTTGCAACACTTTCTGACACCAGTGTCAAAGTGTTGGACTGCCAAAGGGCGGCAATCGGAATGTACTAGCTGTCAACTTTATCTATCGGAAGTTTTATCCTGGTTGAGACCTGTCATCGATAACCAGGTGCTTCTCATCCATAAGGTCATACTCTGGCTGAATGGTAGCGTGAGTGATTGAAAAACGCTCGAGTAGAAGTGTCTGCATACTCGCAATGACCGTAGTGACCTGACTTAAGGTCAGGTCTAACTCAAAGTCGATATGGACCTCGAAGTGTATGTCGCTGTCGTCGAGCTGCCAGATGTGCATGTGATGTGCATTGAGAATTTCAAATTCACCTTCAAGTACTGCCTTTACTTCCTTAAGATCAATATGTTCGGGGGTGAAATGCATTAGTACTTTGAGTGTTTGAAGGAGCAGTTTCAGGGATGATGTCACCAGGTAAATAGCAATCGCGATACACAGCACGCCATCGAGCCAAAATATCTGGAAAAAGTACATTGCCAGTCCGCCGGCCAGAACCGCGACTGAGGTAATCATGTCTGAGAACAGGTGCAGGTAGGCTGAACGCATATTCATGCTGCCGCTTGCTTCAGACTTTAGTAGAAGCACGCTCACCCCATTTACAGCGATGCTCAGCAGGGCCAGGCTAATTACGTATGATAGTGAAATTTTCTCTGGCGAGGACGTTAGTCGCTCCACTGCTTCGACTACCAGGAAAACTGAGATGCCAATGAGTGTGCCGGCATTCAGCATAGCGGCTATTACCTCAGCACGGCGGTAACCGTAGGTTTGCAACGCCGTATAGTCCCGTTGTGCAATTCTGGCTGCGATATAGCTGACAAGCAGAGCGATAACATCGCTAAAATTGTGTAGAGCATCAGCCAGAAGCGAAAGACTGCCCGATAAGAGGCCGCCGATTGCCTGTGCCAGGGTAATAAACACATTCAGTAGAATGGAAATGCCCAGGCGTTTGCCCTGCAAATTTTCATGGTTGTGAGTGTGCTGCTGGCCGTGCCCCATAAATATTTCTGCCTGAGTGTGGAAAGCAATGTACCGCCGCCATTCTAGTAAAAAAGCTTCGCCCTCACCAATAGTAAGCGCAATAATCGCTGGTTGTGGGTGTTTGGCGCGTATGGATTGTTTTTTGTCGTGAATAGTAGATCGTTTTGGTTATCGCGGGTAAGTATCATGGAGGGACTTGAGCTCGGCACGATTCGATATAAATTGTAAAGCTGATGCCAAACGAGCCGGGGCGGTTCCAAATGTAATTGAGTAGTAGGCTCCGCGCTTCTTGACTCGCGGTCTTCTTTACCGGGGTTGGATATTGCGCTACTGCACACGAGGTGCCAGTAGTGTTTTACCTATGAGATTGCCATATCGCCTATATATTCACTTCAGGGGACGGGGTTATGAAAGTAAAGGGAAGGTTGTTAGTTTTGATGGCAGTAGTTATTGTTACAGCGGCGTGCAGCGACAATAATGGCGACAACGATGACTACGCCTGGTGGCAAGAGGAGCGCAGTCTGCGGATGGACGCGCTAAACACCTACCTCAATGAAAACCAGGCCGCATTCGATTCCTTCAGAACTGCCCCGCTGGCAATCAAACACGACCTGAGCAATTTTGTTGGCTATCAGATGCTGATATTTCGCTTGTTGCCAGAATTGTTTCCTCAGTATTGGGGCTCCGAAGAGGAGCAGTTCAGCCGATTCGGCCTGGGGCCCGACCCATTCGACTCCGACAGTTTTCTGCCGCTGGGTTTCGGCTTGTCACTGCCTGAACCGGGCGGTATTGATCCCAGTGTGAACTACGTCACCTTGAGTTGCATGGGCTGTCACACTGGCGGTGTAGTCGACAATGACGGTGAGTTGATTCGAATGGTCGGTGCGCCGACGCCACAGACTATGTTTACAGCGGCCACCCAGAGCACCATCAACGACTCGGCCTTCACCGCGGCCAATATACAGGCCGCGATAGAGGCGAAGCCACTGGGCTGGTTTTATGGCTTCGACCCCGACTACCTGGACCAGGAAATCAAGGAACGCGAACTCTACAAGAGCACGCTGTTGACCGAGTTTTTTATGTCGCAGATTTCCGTTCCGGCAAACGCGGTCAAGAGCGTCCTGGCATCCACCGTCGATCAATACACTTACAACGTTCCGAACCCGCCCTTGCTGTCGGGCATGCCTGGCTCCATCGATGTGTTCTCTTTCTCCTCGGCATCCAGCGCGTCTGCGGCCGGCCTGGATACCACCACAGACCCCACCCTGGAGGAGGCGCTACCGCCAGCGCCTGCGCCTGCGGATATTGCCTCAGTGTGGAAAATGTCGGATCACTATCGCTATCAATGGGATTTCGGCATTGTGAATTTGTACTACCGTGAAATTGCCGCCTCACTCACGGTGAGCGGCGGTGACCCTCAGGCCGTCAATATGGATAATGCCCTGACAGCCGCGCCGTTCACAGACGGTTTGCCGGCCTATCCTTACCCGTTTGATGTCTCTGAGAATCTCTATATGCGCGGTGAAGCTATTTTTCAGCAGGCCTGTGCTACATGCCACTTTGCCGGGAATACGGCGGTCGTCGATCCAGTGGAAGTGGGAACTTCCCCCAACCGCGCGATCGTGTTGACCGATTTTGCCGAGAGTGCGCTAATCGCCCAGCTGCGCGAAGCCTGTGTCGGGGAGCCCGAGTGTTACCAAAGTGACGGCGCGCCTTACCCCGACGATGAGATTATGGATCCACCCGGTGCCTACGCGCAATTGCCGCTGAATGGTATCTGGGCATCCGCTCCATACTTACACAATGGCTCTGTGCCCACCTTGTACCATTTGCTCACCGGTGATCGTCCAGAAACTTTTTATCGAGGCAACTTCAGTTACGATCAGAAGTATGTCGGTTTTGTCTGGGAGAAGGCGGTCGATACAGACCGGGCTTTGCTGTTTGATACACGCAAAGACGGCTATAGCAATAGTGGGCATACGGGCTTGGTATACAACGGTGGCTACGACTGGAGCGAAGATCCCGACGCCCTGTGGGACCTGCTGGAATATCTCAAAACGCTTTAGATTGAACTGGCGAGCAGATTGTCAGTAACGCTGAACGCTATCCTGTACGGCGTTTTCCAGTGAGCTAACGGTGTCGCTATCTGCAAATCCGGAGCATCCTCTCACAGTTCCGGTATACACCACCGCGCCATCCGGGGGTGTCACGGACCCGGCTGTCACCGTGAAAAAGTTCTTGGTGGTGGAGGCGCTGGTATCCGGGTAGCCACCCACAATGGCCGTGGCAACCATATGGTCGGCACAAGTGTAGAGTTGCGGGTTGAGAAAATAGTATACCGTGTGCGCATCGAACAATGCCTGCCCATCAGTCGCCGTGAAGATGGCATCCCAGTACGCCGCATGCGGTTCAGTTGCCTGCCCATAGTACTGTTGCTCGGCGGAGCCGCTGTTGATCCAGGTATCGATAACACTGTTAGACAGTGTGCCAAACTGTGACGCTTCGAACATAAGCGCAATGAAAGGCACCGCCTCCTGCTGGATAACCAGCCCCAGTGCAGACGGGTCCATCGCAAAATTGAAATCGACTACATCAATACCCTCCAGCACAGGCGTACCGTCGCCTGAACCTACCAGACCAATAATCTGTTTCAGTTTATTAAAACTGTCCGGGTAGGCACGTAGCAGGCAGGCGATGTCTGTGAAGGGGCCGAGGGCAAACAATGTCACTACGCCGCTGCGGTTGCGATCCAGCACATCCCGCATCAGCTGCACACCATCGTTAATACAAAATACGGCTGGCTCTTCTCCGGCGGGCGCAAACTGCACAGGCAGGGCGTCGAGAAAACCCTCGGCACCCACCCGGATAACGTCTTTATCAAAGCCAAGTACGCTTAAACCTCGACGTACCGACTCATGGGAGGGTCGGGCCTTGTCGTTGCCGAACGAGGTGACTATGCCTTGAATATCTAGCTGCCCTTGCAGCGCCAGTGTTACTGCGTAAGCATCGTCCACATCAGCCGCATGGCGATCGGGTCCATTGGTTGCCCCGTTGATCACCCCGAGACCGTAGTCAGTTGAAAAGAGAATTACATCATCGGACGTGGCACCGTTGGAAGAGCCACAACCCGTAGTAGTGACGATGAGGAACGAAAAAAGCAAACTGGTGACGAGTGATTTCATATAATTTGACCTCGGCGTCAAAACTACAAATTATTTGCTACGTTAGCATGGGAGGATGACGAGTCCAGGATTCGGCTATCGTCCCGGTATTCTTTTATATATTCGGTTGATTTGAGATAGGACCACACCCAAACGTCCGGCGTGGCCTTCACTAAAACTCGCCGGACCATCCTCGATGCCAAGGATGTTCTTGTTAAGGTCACCATCGGTTAGCCGGAACGTTTTCTTGTATTCGTCGTGTGAGCGATCAAACAGGGCGATTTTTTTCCAGCTTCACTATTATTCCACCAAGGTGCCGATAGCTGGAGTATATTCTATACAAAGTTGGAGCGTAGAGCCTAATATCTCAGAGCGTGTAGAAAATACAGCGAACAGAACTATTCAGGAGAATGGCGCATGAACAGTTCGACAGATCTGCTGGATGCATTGCGGTTGCGCCTCCGTCAGATCTACTGCGCAGACGAAAAAGTGGTAGTGGACGCTCTTCTTGCGGCCAGTTCCGTTTCCAGGAGCCGTCGGGATGCTATCCGCGAGCGGTCCATTGTCCTGGTACAGCGTTGCCGCCAGAAGAGTGATAAAGCCGGAACTCTCGATGCATTTTTGCAGGAATTTGGTTTGTCGAACAAGGAGGGCATTGCGCTCATGTGCCTGGCCGAAGCTCTGCTGCGCGTGCCGGATGAAGAAACGGCAGACAGACTGATCGCCGAGAAGATCCAGTCCGGGGACTGGGGTGCCCACAAGGGGAAGTCGGCTTCCCGGTTTGTGAACGCCTCCGTATGGGGGCTGATGCTCACCGGTCGCGTGGTAAAACTCGACCACGATATCACCGACCGGACCAGTTCCTGGATGCGGCGCTTGATCAGTTCTCTGGGTGAGCCTGTGGTGCGTCAGGCGGTATTGCAGGCCATGCGTATTATGGGCGGCCAGTATGTGCTTGGCAGGACTATCGAAGAGGGTCTGAAGAAAGGCAGGGAGCACAACCGTCCCGGTACGCGCTTCTCCTTCGATATGCTGGGGGAGGGTGCCCGTACCGAAATAGATGCCCAGCGTTATTTTGATTCTTACGCCACGGCCATTCGTACTATCTGCCACGCAGCGGGGAACCATTCCGTGATTGCAGCCAACGGTATCTCTGTGAAGTTGTCGGCCCTGCACCCGCGATATGAGTTCCGTCAGAAGCGACGGGTGATGGTAGAGTTGTTGCCGCGGGTGCGAGTGCTGGCAATGATGGCAAAAGAGGGTGGCATCGGCTTCAGTATTGATGCCGAGGAATGCGACCGCTTGGATCTGTCGCTGGATATCTTTGCGGCCCTGGCCGGTGACGAGGTGCTGGCCGGCTGGGACGGTCTGGGTTTTGTATTGCAGGCCTACCAGAAGCGCGCTCATCTGGTGGCGGAGTGGCTGGCGGCACTGGCGCGCCACACAGGCCGTCGTTTTATGGTACGCCTGGTCAAGGGCGCTTACTGGGATGGGGAGATCAAGCATGCCCAGGAGTTGGGTCTGACGGACTACCCGGTGTTTACCCGCAAATGCAATACAGACCTGTCATACCAGGTCTGCGCCCAGCATCTGCTGGCGGCTCAGGATGCCATCTACCCGCAATTCGCCACCCACAATGCCAACACTGTGGCATTAATCCTGGAGCTGACGAGCGGCAGCAAATCTTTTGAGTTCCAGCGGTTGCATGGTATGGGCCATTTACTCTATGACGAGGTGCTCGATAACAACCCCGCTGTCTCAGTGCGGGTCTACGCCCCGGTGGGAAACCACCGGGACCTGCTGCCCTACCTGGTGCGCCGCTTGCTGGAAAACGGCGCCAACAGCTCTTTCGTCAACCGCTTCCTGGATGGGCGGGTGCCTCCTGAGAAACTGCTGAGCGATCCGAGGGAGGACGCGCTAGCGCAACCGGACAGGCGTCACTCCGGCATACCCACACCCAGGGCGCTGTACCGTGACGCGCCGCTTCCCTGGCTGAATGCTCTGGGTATGGACTTGTCCGACCCGATAGCGGTCGCGGATTTATCTGACAAGGTTGCGATGGCCACCGCCAAACCGGTGCTGGCAGCGCCTATTGTTGGCGGCGATTGGTTCCCCGGCGAAAAGCTGGCGGTAAGCAATCCCGCGGTGACGGAAGTCGTGGTCGGCCATGTCATCGAGGCCGATGCAAAAGCAATCGAAACGGCGCTCCAGCTCGCATCGGCAGCGCAGCCCAGCTGGAACAAGGCGGGAGGTGAGGTCCGCGCCGCCTGTCTCGATCGGGTGGCGGCGTTACTGGAGCAGCACTGCGAGCAATTAATGGCTTTGATCGTAGCCGAAGCGGGCCGCACTCTCGACGATGCCCTGTCGGAAGTGCGCGAGGCGGTAGACTTCTGCCGCTATTACGCCCAGCAGGGGCGACAGGGTTTTGCCGCGCCTGTCACGCTGCCGGGCCCTACCGGTGAAATTAACGAGCTGTCCCTGCACGGGCGTGGCGTGTTTTTGTGCATCAGCCCGTGGAACTTTCCGCTGGCAATATTTACGGGGCAGGTCGCCGCCGCGTTGATGGCGGGCAATAGCGTGATTGCGAAACCGGCGGAACAGACGCCACTAATCGCCGCCCGTGCAGTGAGCCTGATGCTGGAGGCGGGGGTGCCACCGGGTGTGCTTCAGCTTCTGCCGGGTGATGGTGCGACAGTAGGTGGCGCATTGGTGGGTGACCGGCGAATTGCCGGTGTGGTCTTTACCGGCAGTATCGCCACGGCGCATCGGATCAACCGGCAGTTGGCGGAACGGGAGGGCCCCATAGTTCCGCTTATTGCGGAAACAGGCGGGCTTAACGTGATGGTCGTGGACGCGACCGCCCTGCCGGAACAGGTGGTGGATGATGTGATCACTTCGGCCTTCCAGAGTGCTGGGCAGCGCTGTTCTGCCTTGCGGGTGATGTACCTGCAGGAGGATATCGCGGATTCAGTGATCGCGATGCTATGTGGTGCCATGCGCGAACTGACGCTGGGAGACCCGGCTGCGCTAGCCACCGATATAGGTCCGGTTATCGACCGGGACGCACGCAATATGCTTGAGCAGCATGCACTGAGAATGGACAGGGAGGCTACCCTGCTGGCCAGTTGTGAGCTGGGATCACAGCACAGGCAAGGTTATTTCTTTGCGCCCCGAGTGTATGAGATAAAGCGCTTGTCACAGTTGCCCGAGGAAGTGTTCGGTCCTGTGCTGCATATCATTCGCTATGCGGTGCCGGATTTTCCGCAGGTAATCGAGGAGATCAATGCCGCTGGCTACGGCCTGACATTGGGCGTGCACAGTCGTATAGACGGTTTTGCGCGGGAGGTATTCAATAATACGCACGTGGGCAATACCTATATAAACCGCAACATGGTCGGTGCGGTGGTGGGGGTAAACCCCTTCGGCGGACAGGGCCTATCAGGCACCGGACCCAAGGCGGGGGGGCCTCATTACCTGCTGCGCTTCGCCACGGAGAAAACCCGCACCGATAATGTGGTGGCCAGGGGCGGGAATACCCAACTCTTTAATCTGCGAGAGATTGGCTGATTGCGCTGCGCCGGGTTAGTCTACCAGCAGCTAAGGAGACAATCACATGCACCTCGCTTTCAGTTCGATGAACACACCCAACGATCCGCACCCGGCCGCATTGGCCAGGGCCCTGGAGGAGCGGGGTTTCGAGTCCCTGTGGTATGGCGAGCACAGCCACATACCCTGTTGCCAGAGCACGCCTTATCCTGCAGGCGGTGAGATGCCGGATCCTTACAAAATGATGATGGACCCCTACCTGTCGTTGATGACGGCGGCCAATGCCACCACGACTCTGCGGCTGGGTACCGGTATTGCGCTGCTGATGGAACGGGACATTTTTTCCCAGGCCAAGACCATCGCTACCCTGGATCGCCTTTCCTGCGGGCGCCTTATGATCGGCACCGGGGTGGGTTGGAATCAGGAAGAGTTCGAGAACATCAGCCCGCACCCGTTTAACAAACGTTATGCCGTGCTGCGTGAAACGGTGGAGGCCACGCGCATTCTCTGGAGTGCTGAGCAGGCAGGATATCAGGGGCAGTACATCAGCTTCGACCCTGTGTGGGCCGATCCCAAGCCACTGCAGCCGGGGGGGCCGAAGGTTTTTCTCGGCGCCATGGGTCCTCTGGGCCGCAAGCATGCTGCGGCCTGGGCAGACGGTTGGTACCCGGTAGACGTGGCTATGGGCAACGTGCCAGAGACCCCGGCGGCTTTTCGCGAAGAGGTAAAACGGGCAGGCCGCAATCCCGATGACGTTGAGATCAATATCCAGATCATGGATACCCACAACCTGGACAAGCTCAAGGAATACCGTGACATGGGCATCCAGCGCGCGACCATCGGCGTTGCAATGGACCTGTGGGACAAGCCCGAAGCGGCGCTGCCGATGATCGACGAATACGCAAAAGTGATCCCCGAGTTGGGGGAATGAAACACCGCGGCCTATTCAGACAAGCGCGGACCATGCGACGATAGCCGTCCTCAGCCGGCCAACTGTGCCATCAGCTCGTCAAAGTTCCAGTGGGCCTGCATGCGGGTGATCAGGCCTTCCTCGTTGACCTCGTAGACTGCAAGCATGTCGCAGTCGGTGTGCTTGCCATCCCCCATGTCGCTAGTCGCCACCTGGGCCACGCAGCAACAGTATTCACCGCTGGTCCAGCGTTTATCCACCTTTATGCTGAGCGTTGCCGGGCCGATTATGGTATCCCAGAATGTCTCTATTGCCGCCTTGCCGTGGTGCCCCTTCCCGGTGGGGTCCATGGGCGACACCCCCACAGGGTCGGCGACAACGGCGTCATCGGCGTAGAGTGCCAGCCATGCAGCCTTGTTACCCTCCATGGCGTACTGAATAGACTTTTTATTCGCCTCAACGGCGAGATGTTTTTTATCGCTCATGTGTTTTTGTCAGCCTCGCAACAATTTGGTTTTAACAGTTCTTATATTTACCACCTACAGAGTAGACCAGGTCTGCGCATGACAGCAATCCGTGCCCCTGGTAATGCCGGTTATATGGCAATAGTCGGCGCGTCTAGCGCTGTTTCCGAGTTGCCGATTCGTCAACCGCAGGTTTGGAGAGGAGAAATACCAGCGGTGCCGCTGCCAGGGTTATCCATGTCAGCAGCTGAAAATTATTGATGTAGGCGATCTCCGCCGCGCCCCGGGCCACTTCCTGCATGATGGCTATTGGCATGGCCATCGCCTCCGGCGTCCCGGTAAGGGGCGAGAGCATGTCCGCTGGTATCTGCATGCGCGCAGCCAGGTCCTGCTGATTGATCCAGATGTTGCGGGTGAGCGCGGCCATGACGATAGATACACCCACACTGCTGCCCAGATTGCGTGACAGACTGAACAGGGCCGTGCCCTCACCGCGCAATGATGGCGCCAGGGTGGCGTAGCTCAGGATGGAAACGGGTATGAACAGCAAACCGATTCCCAGGCCCTGAATGAAACCGGTATACACCAATGCCCACTGGCTGACCTGCAGGTTGAATCCCGCCATCAGGTGCAGTGAGAAACTGAACAGGCCGAGCCCGATCAACACCAGCAGTCGCGCATCCATGAACTGCATCAGCCGCGCCACGAGCCACATGGTGAGCATAGTGCCAACACCGCGGGGCATGAGCACCATGCCGGTGGTCATCACCGGATAACCTTTCCACTGCTGCAGGAAGGTGGGCAGCAGTGCCATGGTGGCAAGAAGCACGATGCCGATAAAAAAGATAAACACCGTACCGGTAACGAAATTGCGGTCCCGCATCAGGGCGGGGGAGAGAAAATGCTGATCGCTGGTGAGGTTGTGAATGATGAACAGGTACAGCGCGAGGATTGAGCCTATTGCATAGAGCTGGATTTCCCGCGCTTCAAACCAGTCCACGTGTTGCCCGCGGTCCAGTAGCATTTGCAGGGAAGCCACCGCCAATGCCAACAGGGCGAAGCCGCGAATATCGAAGGTCCGTTTTTCTGTCTCGTTATCGGGTACATAGAGATAAATACCGATAAACGAGAGGATGCCTACTGGCACATTCACATAGAACACCCAGCGCCAGGAGTAAAACTCTGTCAACCAACCGCCCAGGGTAGGGCCCAGGATGGGGCCCAGCATGATCCCCATGCCCCAGACGCTCATCGCCTTGGCGTGCCTTGCGGGCGGATAGGTGTCCAGCAGGGTCGCTTGAGACAGTGGTGCCAACGAAGCTCCGAACACCCCCTGGGCAAGGCGCCAGAAGATCATTTCATTCAGTGTGTTCGCCTGGCCGCAGAACATGGAGGAAAGGGTGAAGCCGGCGACTGACCACAGGAACAGTTTGCGCCTGCCAAAGCGCTGGCTGAGGTAGCCCACCGGCAGGGTCATGATGGCGGAGGCGACGATGTAGGACGTGAGTACCCAGGTAATCTGGTCCATACTGGCGCTGAGGCTGCCCTGCATATGGGGCAGGGCCACGTTGGCGATGGTGGTGTCCAGTACCTGCATGATGGTGGCCAGCATGATGCTGACCGTCACCAATATCTCTTTGCCCCGGCTCTGTTGCATTACTGCTGTAGCGCGATCGGCCGCTCTGTGTGCAGGCCAGCGACACCGGCGTCTGCTGTCACTGTGCCCGACGTGCTGATATCGATCCACACCTGGGCGCTCATGCCCGCACGCAGTAGCGGATTACCATCGCCCGGCAGCAGGCGCAGGCGCACCGGCACCCGCTGTACAACTTTCACCCAGTTGCCACTGGCATTTTGGGCTGGAATTAGCGCGAACTCGGAACCGCTGGCGGGGCTCAGACTATCCACTTCCGCCGTCCATTCCTTGCCGGGGTAAGCGTCCACCTCAACCCTGGCGTGTTGCCCGGGTCGAATGTTGGCCAGTTGGGTTTCTTTCAGGTTGGCCTCTACCCACAGGTGCTCGCTGCTCAACAGACTGATGAGCGCCAGACCGTTGTGAGCCAGTTCGCCCACCTGTGGCACGCTGTTGGATACCACGCCATCCACGGGCGCTACGATTCTGGTGAGGGAGAGCTGGTAGCGGGCCCTGTCCAGTTGCGCCTGGGCTACTTTCAGATCGGCCTGCTCCTCCACCGGGGCCCCGGGCCTGCCGCCCATTTCCGCTGCCAGGCTGGCAAGCTTCTGATCGGTCATGGCAATGCGTGAGCGAGCCTGATCAAGTAACTGGTGCGATTCATCCAGTTGTGACTCGGAAATGGCAATCGCGCCCATCTTCTCGTTGCGCTGTAGCTGGCGCAGGTAAAATTCCGCGTCCTGCCGGGCCTGCTCCAGCGCAGCCTCGGCCTCGGCGTGGTCGGCGCGCTTCGCCAGTAACTGGTTCTTGACCTGGGCCAGGTGCGCCTCGGCCTCGGTCACTGCCAGCCGATACGAATAGTCATCCAGGGCAACCAACAGGTCGCCGGCTTTTACCCGCTGGTTGGGGTGCACTGCTACTTCGGTTACCACGCCGCTCACTTCCGCCGCCAGGGACAGCTTGTCTGCCTTGATGTAGGCATTCTCGGTATCAATGGTGGTGCCGTCATACAGGCACCAGGCCGCCACAGCCAGGGCAACGGCCACTCCGGCACCACCCCAGAGCTTGCGATTGAGGCCTTTTTTAGTTGTTTCTTTCATTCAAGCTTCCTCGTCGCTCAGGTTTTGCATGATGCGGCCCAGCAACTTGTGTAACTGCACAATCTCGGTTTGTGTCAGCCCTGCCAACGCTTCTGCCCGGGATTTTTCCGACAGTGCCTTGAGTACTTTCAGAGCGGGTTGGGCTGCGTCGGTCAGGTAGATACGAAAGCAGCGACGGTCGCCCGCATCGCGGCGGCGTTCCACCAGGCCCTCTTGCTCCAGATTGTCCAGCTGCCGGCCGAGGCTAATGGGAGCCACATCCAGTCGATCAGCGAGTTCAGTCTGCTTCAGGCCTTCCTCGCGGTTTAATAGCCAGAGTACCTGCCAGCGTGCCCGGCTGAGGTCGTGCTCCCGTGCGCGGCGGTCAAAATTGCGGCGCCAAAGGCGCGCGGCACCGTGCAGCTCGAAGCTGATGCGAGTGGCTGTATCTTGATCAATCATAGGAGCTTCCGGCTAGATTATTGCTACGCTTATTATAAGCAACGTTATGGTAATTTCAAGAACGGAGCCTTTTTGGGATGGGACGGACACAAGGCAAGCATCGACTGAGGTAAGTTATCGGTATCCCATCTATAATGTCTGCGGTTCGATATGGTCGGTTCGCCAGTTTTACCCACTACATCAAACATTCTCATACCTATACCCAGAGGAGTTAAAGCATGTCGGAATTCCCTACCAGTGCGCATAATTCGATCATTCTGCGATTGCGCATTGAAAACCAACCCGGTCTTCTTGCACGGGTTGTCGGTTCCATCGGCGAAACCGGCGGCAATATAGGAGCCATCGACATTGTCCGCTATGAGAACGGATTTATTATTCGTGATGTCACTGTGGATACCGCGGGTGCTGAACAGGCGAAAGCGATCAGCGCGGGCTTGAATAAAATTGTCGGCGTCAAGGTCATGCACAGCTCCGATCGCGTTTTTGTCATGCACCTGGGCGGCAAGATTGAGGTTTGCAGCAAGGTCCCCATCAAATCCCGGGACGATCTTTCCATGGCTTACACACCGGGGGTGGCGCGTGTTTGTATGGCCATCCACGATGACGTGCAGAAGGCGCATAATCTGACCATCAAGAAAAATACGGTTGCCATCGTCAGTGATGGTACCGCCGTGTTGGGCCTGGGTGACATTGGCCCAGAGGCCGCCATGCCTGTTATGGAGGGCAAGGCCATGTTGTTCAAGGAATTTGGCAACGTCGACGGCTTTCCCATTTGCCTCGACACCAAGGATACCGAGGAGATCATCCGTACGGTGAAGGCCATCGCACCCGGGTTTGGTGGCATTAACCTTGAGGATATATCTGCCCCGCGCTGCTTTGAAATCGAGCAGCGCCTGCAGGCCGAACTCGACATCCCGGTATTTCACGATGACCAGCACGGCACTGCTGTGGTGATGGTCGCCGGGCTGATTAACGCATTAAAAGTGACCAACAAGCGCGCTGAGGATATCAAGGCCGTGGTTGCGGGAGTAGGAGCCGCTGGTACCGCCTGTACCAAAATGATGCTGGACCTCGGCATTAGCAATATTATCGGGCTGGACCGCACGGGCATTCTCTACCGGGGGCGCGATGGCATGAATCCTGCAAAACAGGCCTATGCCGACATCACCAATCCCGACAATATCAAAGGCACGCTGGGTGAAGCCATGGTGGGTGCGGACCTGTTTGTCGGGCTGTCCGGTCCGGGAATTCTGACGGTGGAGCACCTGAAAACCATGAACAAGGATGCCATTGTGTTCGCCATGAGCAACCCGACACCGGAAATTATGCCGGAGGCGGCCTGGCCTCACATAGCCGTGATGGCTACCGGCAGAAGTGACTATCCCAATCAGCTGAACAACGTGCTGTGCTTTCCGGGGATTTTTCGCGGTGCGCTGGACTGCCATGCCAGGGCAATTACGGAAGACATGAAAATGGCTGCGGCACGAGCCATCGCAGAAACCATTCCCGATGAAAATTTGTCAGCGGACTACATCATTCCGGGCGTGTTTGATAAGAGTGTGGCCCGCAATGTCGCCAGAGCAGTGAAGAATGCCGCGGCTTCAAACGAGCGGGTCACGTAACAACGCTTTGTCGCCCCTGCCGCGCCCATCTTGCTCACGGTATTGGGCGGGGCTCATGCCGGTCCATTTCTTGAAGGCCCGGCTAAAGGGGGCGGGGTCGGTAAACCCTGTGCGTTCGGCGATGTCCGTGATGCGCATCTCGGGGATGGCCAGCAACTGCAGCGCGACATCCCGCCGCACGGTGTCCTTGATCTGCTGGTAGGACGTGCCTTCCTCGGCCAGGCGGCGTCGCACCACTGCCGTACTCATCGCCAGGTCGCGACAGATACTGTCAAACGCTGGAAAAGACAGGCGGTCCTTCAACTCCCGATTCAGCATCAGGCGAATTTGCGCCTGGATACTGGTGTCGCGCCCCGGCAGGTAGAGCAGGTTGGCGGGGGAGTCGCGCAGCCAGTCTTCAACCTCAGCCTGGCTGCGCACTATCGGTTTTTTCAGGTAATTACGGCTGAAGCTGAAGCCAGAGCGCGCTGCTCCGAACTCGATATCACAGGGAAACAACTCCTCGTAGAAGGCTGCATGGCGCGGCGCGGGATACGCGAAAAATGCTCGCTGCAAGGGGATATTCTCGTCGATCGCCCAGCCGGGAAAACGGTGCCACACGATGCCAACAAATTCAGTGATGAAGTGGTCAGGGTCCCTTATGCAGTCCCGGGTATTCAGATAGAGATTCACCGAATCGCCGGCATGTTCAATTTCCATCCCTGCTGCGCCCGCCGCCATATAGGATAGCAATCGTTGGCCCTTGCGCAGTAGCTCCCCCAGTGTTTCTGCGGCGATCATATATTCGCAGACCACCGCCCAGGTGCCCAACTTCAACGGCTGCGGATCGAAACCGAGGCCCTCATCACCTGATTCGCGCCACAGGCGCTTGATCAGGGCTGTGAGGTAGTCGTTCTCTATGAAGTTATTGTCGGTATTGGCAAGCGCCCGATCGATGCCGCTTTCCTGCAGAATCCGCGTAGTGTCCAGACCGAGGCGTCTGGCCTGGTCAGTGAGAACTCGCAGATAATGGGTGGTGGTTCTTGGCATGCCTGGTCGCTACGCGGTTCAGGCCAGCACGCTGCGGCTGATCAATTCTTTCATTATTTCGCTGGTGCCGCCATAAATGCGCTGAACCCGGGCGTCCACAAAAGCGCGTGACACACCGTATTCACGCATATAGCCGTAACCGCCGTACAGCTGCAAACAGGTATCCGCCACTCGACCCTGCATTTCAGTGCAGGAGACCTTGGCCATACTGGCAGTGGCTACGTCCAGTGCACCCGCTGTGATGAGCTGCTTACACTCCTCGACGAATGCCCGGTGCACACGGATATCGGTGGCCACTTCGGCCAACTTGAACTTCGTGTTTTGCAGCGCCGCAACGGGCTTGCCGAAGGCCTGGCGCTCTTTTACGTAAGCCACGCATTCAGCGAGTACACCCTCGGCGGCGGCCACCGCGCCCACGGCCAGTGACAGGCGTTCACGCTGCAGTTCGCCCATCAATACCGCAAAGCCCTGGTCGAGTTCACCAAGAATGGCACTGGCAGGTACACGCACATCTTCAAAAAACAGTTCGGATGTGTCACTGGCATGTAGCCCAATCTTCTCAAGGTTCCGGCCTCGGCTGAAACCTGGCGTGGTCGCATCTACCAGAAACAGGGTCGTCCCCCGGGCTCCGGGAACGTCCAGCTTGCTGCGGGCCACCACGATTACCAGGTCGCAATGTTGGCCGTTGGTGATGAAGGTTTTGGAGCCATTGATGATGTAGTCGTCGCCGTCTCGCCTGGCACTTGTGCGCAGACTCTGCAGGTCACTGCCGGCACCTGGCTCCGTCATGGCGACGGCGCCCACGCACTCACCGGACACCATGGCCGGCAGGTATTTTTGCTTCTGGGCTTCACTGCCCCGGTTGAGCAGATAGTGGGCGACGATATCGGAATGGACTGCCATTGGCCCACCGACTGCGCTGTAGTTGGCGCGACTGAATTCCTCCAGCACAATCATCGAAAAGTCGAAGTCGGCGCCAAACCCGCCATAGACTTCTGGAATATCGACGCACAGCAGGCCTTGTGCGCCCAGGCACTTCCATAGGTCCCGCGGAAATATCCCCTGTTGCTCCCACTGCTCATAGTTGGGCGCCATTTCGTTTTCCACAAAACGTTTAACGTTTTCTCTGAACAGTTCCAGTTCTTCAGTCATGGGTGTGACTCCTCGCCCGGTTACAGGGCTACCAGGGCCTCTCCGACCAGGGTTTTGTCGCCATTGGTCGTTGCCGCCTGAATCTCGCAGCGAGCCAGTCTTTCGCCGTCCCGATCGATGAGTTCCACCACGGTACCGGAGCAGGTGATCACATCCTGCAACTGGGTGATAGCGGCGAACCGATTGCTGAATTTTCGCAGTTGTGCCTGGGGCTGCCAGTTGGTCAGCATTCTGCCCAGGTAGGCCATCGACAGCATACCGTGAGCGAACACGTCGGGCATACCTGCGGCCTTGGCGAAGTCGGAATCTATGTGAATGGGGTTGTGGTCGCCGGAGGCGCCCGCGTAGAGTGCCAGGGTATAGCGGCTGATAGGCGCCAGTTCCAGCGGTGGGATACTCGTCCCTGCTTCAATAGCTGACATCGTGTGCCCTCCTAAGTGTTGCGCACGACCAGGGTGCTGGTTGCCCTGGCTGCGAGTTGGCCATTCTGGTTGGTGTAGGTGCTTTGCATGACGACGAATTCCAGTGCGCCTGCCTTTTTGTCGAACATATCGACGATTCTGGACTCTACTGCAATAGTATCACCGGCACATATCGGGCTGAAATATTCGAACTCCTGGTTGCCATGAAGAATCGTTGCAATGTCTATATCCAGCAGTTTAAGCACCGGCAGAAACTCCGTGGACTCCTGGTCCAGCACACTGGTAAATGTAGGAGGGGCGGGCAGGGACCTGTACCCCGCCTTCCTGGCAATTTCCTCGTCCAGGTAGATGGGGTTGGTCTCGCCGATGGCCTTGGCGAAAAACTTCAAGCGACCTTTCTCTACTTCCGCCGTAAAGGGAGCGAAAGTGTGTCCGATTTTACTTCTGTCTAACATCACTATCCCCTGTACATGGTCACAACGACTGCGCCGCCCAGGCCAAGATTATGCTGTAGTCCTATTCTGGCGCCAGGCACTTGTCGCTGGTCGGCAGTTCCCCGCAGCTGATTCACCAGTTCATAGCACTGCGCCAGACCAGTGGCACCAATGGGGTGCCCCTTGGACATCAGGCCACCAGAGGGGTTGACCACAAACTTGCCACCGTGGGTGTTGTCCCCGGCCTCGACAAAAGCCGTGGCTTGCCCTTCTTCGCAAAGGCCCAGACCTTCATAGGTGATAACCTCGTTGACGGTAAAGCAGTCGTGGAGCTCCACCACATCTACCTCCTCCACACCAATGCCCGCTTGTTCGAAGACGGAGTTTGCGGCGCGTCTGGTCATATCCGCGCCCACGAGATTGATTGCGCTGTCCCATGTCGCCGGCGTATCTGTCGCCATGGCCTGGGCGACAATCTCGACCCCTTGTGTAATACCGTGTTTGCGCGCGAACGCCTCGCTGCAGACGATAGCGGCACCCGCCCCACAGGTGGGCGGGCAGCACATCAGTTTGGTCAGATAATCCATGTAGACTACCGGAGCCGACATAACGTCCTCCACAGTCAGCTCGCTGGAGAATAGCGCCGCGGGATTCAGGGCGGCATGATTGCGGGTCTTTACCGCGACTTTGGCAAACAGATCGGCAGAGGCGCCGTACTTTTCCATGTATTCATGGCCAGCAGCTCCAAAGCAACGCAGCGCCAGCGGCCCGTCGGGGTATTTTTTCTGGTCCAGTACGCCCAGGAAATTATCGAACGGTGATTCACGATCATCCCAGTGTGAACCCAGCGCGCCGGGTTGCATTTCTTCGAAACCGAAGGCGAGTGCGCACTCCACGGCCCCGTTTTCAACCGCCTGGCGGGCCAGGAAAATAGCGGTAGAGCCCGATGAGCAATTGTTGTTTACGTTGATAACGGGAATGCCTGTCATGAATGCGTCGTAGAGACAGTGCTGGGCACAGGTGGAATCGCCATACACATAACCCCCGTAGGCCTGTTCGATCAATGATGGGTCAATGCCGGCATCCGCCACTGCGCCCCGGATGGCGGTTGACGCCATTTCGCGATACGGTTTTTGCTTTCCCGGCTTGGTAAATTTCACCATATCCACGCCGACGACTAGTGCATTACTCATTGTATATCTCCCAATTACATTGTTATCCCGAGGTTGCCGAATACCGGCGTGAATGTGTCCTGGATGCTGGCTGGATGGTCCGCGTTGTCGAAGTTGGCAATCTGGCCCCAGGCATCCTCGATAGCCTCGGCAGTCAGTTCAGCTTTGGGGTCAAAAAAGGCCCCTTTACTGCGCTCCCAGCGCAACTTCGACACCCAACCGGCGCCCACTTCAAAAAGTGAACCATTTTCCTCACTCTGCTCTGAGCAGAGCTTTACCACAAGTGGTGTGACAAATTCGGGCTTCAGTGCCTCGATAACATCTTTAGGTAAGATGGTCTCGGTGAGCCTGGAGCCGGCGACAGGGGCGATAGTATTCACATTGATACCCTTCCTGGCTCCCTCAAGCGCCAGTGTATTAGTGAAACCGATTATGCCGCGTTTTGCGAAAGAATAATTCGCCTGGCCAAAGTTGCCGTATAGACCGGCACCGGAACTGGTGTTGACGATTCGACCATATCCTTGGTCGAGCATCACGGGCCAGGCCGCCTTGGTGACTTTGTACGTTCCCAGGGCGTGGACCCGGTAGATCAAATCCCAGTCCTCATCGCTCATTTTCGAGAAACTGCTGTCTCTGAGAATGCCGGCATTATTGACGACAACGTCGACCCTGTCGTAGTTATCCAGGGCTGACCTTATAATGGACTCGCCCTGTTCCACGGAGTCATAGTTGGCGACGGCCTCACCACCGAACGCGATAATCTCTGCAACCACCAGATCAGCGGGTGAGTTACCTTTACCGCCGCCGTGGGGGCCGCCCCCGAGATCGTTCACCACGACCTTGGCGCCGCGACGGGCAAAATCCAGTGCGTGTGACCGACCGAGGCCAGCGCCGGCTCCGGTTATTACCACTACTCTGTCATCGTATCTAAGTTGATAGGTCATGATTCGTGGCCCCCTGGCCTGGAAAGCAGGGTTACCACTATCGGCTAACCAGTGGCGCTGGTGAATGACCAAATTGATTGAACTGCATGACCATACGTCATTATTCCGGGTTCTTTTCAGATGCAGAGATCCCAATTGTCAATTCCATAAAACGCATATAGAATACATGTTATCTATGAGTGGCGCCCGCTAGCAACGTGTAGCTATGCGGAATGCCGCGATGCAGGGAGGTGACGACATGACAAAAAACCGAGATGACGACTCGCAAGCCTCCGGCTTCGCCTCGTCGCCTTGCGCCATGCATGAGGTGGATCCAGCATATATGGGGCTTGAAGGAACCGGGCCTGCGCCCGAGGTTCCGGGCGACGATGTATTGGCCAGTGTCGCTGATGCGTTGCTGAAGGGACTACCCGATGCAGTCATTTACTCGGACAGCAATGGTCTGATCCGGTTCTGGAACAGCGGAGCGCAGCGGATCTTTGGTTTTTCCGAGGCCGAAGCCCTGGGGCAATCGCTGGATATTATTATTCCGGAACGACTTCGAGGCCGGCATTGGGAGGGTTACGACCGAATGATGGCGACGGGGAAGTCGCGCTACGAAGCAGATAAATTACTGGCCGTACCTGCGGTAAACAAGGCGGGACAGAAACTCTCCATCCAGTTTACCGTCGCCCCGGTCACCGGCCGGGATGGCGCACTCACGGGTATTGTGGCGGTATTGCGAGATGTGACGGCAACCTTTGAAGAAATGAGGCAACTGCGGGCTGAGCGGTCATGACGCTGGCCACAGCGCCAGCCACGGTAACGGACTGCTGGCTCAACAGGCCGTAGCGGGCGATTGCCCAAAACTTTTCTCCGTGTATACTTCAGGTATGTTTTCTTTCTCTTTAAGCTCATCCATTGCCGCACTGATTCCCGTGCTGCTGTCGGGTCGTTTTTCCGCCATTCCCACTGTCGGCGACTGAATCCGTCCGGATTTAGTCGCCAGTAATACAGCATTTTTTCTGAAATCAATTCTTGAGAGGAGGGGGTATGTCATCCCTACGTTCTGTACTTGTCGGTCAACGAGACCGCGATCGTATTCATGCGTTGTTGCGCAACGCCCAAACGAAGGAGAGCAGCCTGTTATTCGACGAACTGGATGCCGCCACCATTGTGCCCGAGGATATGTTACCCGACGATGTGGTCACCATGCATTCAACGGTAAGCTTTGTCGATCTCGCGACCGAGGTTTGCTCCACGGTTACTCTGGTATACCCGGATGAGGTAGGCCGATTTTCGAATGGCATTTCCATTCTCGCGCCGGTTGGCGCTGCGCTGATTGGGCTGCGGGTTGATGAGGTTATTGAATGGCCTTTGCCCAACGGGGGTATCCGGAAGCTCAAGGTTGTTGCGGTGCAAACCTCATGAAAAACACACCGGCTCCCGAGTCACCCATATGGAATCGGGTTCTGGTGCTTGCCGAATCCATGGATGAGCCCGAATGCTCAATCGAGCACATAAGGAATTTACTGTGCGGGCTAGAGGAGGGCTTTGCCGACACCTTTGATCCGGCAGAAGACTTTCCCGAGTATGCAACTCATCGCCTGTGCGGGTCCCTGCGGCGATTATTGGCTCAGCTGGAAGGACAGGAGCTACAGTAGAGCCTGTTCCGCCTTCCCTCTGGGAGCTCGTCCCGCGGGACGCATTCGTTTACGTTTCATCAGTGCGCTTGCGGCCGTCTGACTGCTTGCGCATTTTACTATAGTTTTCCTGTGCCTGCTTTCCTACCACCTCCAGCCATTGGAGGTGTTGCTGCCAAATGTGTTCCTTTACATGGGCAGGCTTCTTGAGACGTTTGTAGTCAGTCATCATCAACCTCTGTACGTGGATCGCTTGTGTGTGCAGTTATTCGGGCCTTATTCAGCCCCGTGGGTACATTTGGAAAAACAGCCGGGACTCATCGTTCGTAAAGAAGTATATTAGTTGCATCATATAAAGATACATATAAAATACATCAAAGGGTGTTGCCAGCCAATCGCTGAGTAGGGTGCAGGGAGTTGCGTGATCGGGGCCGAGGTGTTGTCACCAAACTTCTCTGCTCACGGAACTGTCTGGCCAGTAAACGGGATGGACTCAGGCTTCCCAGAGTTGGCATCTCCCAATAGCCGCAACGATCTCTACTGATGCTTTATGATAACAAACCGTAAGACTCTTGCTGCACTTTTTGATGTGGCCATTGACCTCGCCGCCAGCCTCTCGACCGAGGAGCGTTTCGAACGCTTGCTGTCAACTACGCTGGAGGTGATTCCCTGTGGTGCCGCTGCAATCCTGAAGCTGGAAGACAAATCCCTCCGCCCGCTGGCAGCCGTGGGATTAAAGCGCGAGGTCATGGGCCGGCGTTTCCAGTTATCCGCTCACCCCCGATTAGCAAGAATTATTGATACCGAGGGGATTACGCGGTTCGATGCCGATAGCACATTGCCAGACCCTTATGATGGCTTGTTGGAATCAGTGGAAGGTGACCTGCCCGTGCATGCCTGCATGGGAGCGAGACTGGCTGTGCAAGGCAAGGTTTGGGGAGCGATTACATTTGACGACCTGCAACCGAATGCCTTTGAAACCACCGCTGACGATCTTGTGCAGGCCTTTTCAGCTTTTGCGGCTGCCGCTGCGTCGGCAGCGGATTATATCGCGGTGCTTGAGCGTAGCTCCAGTCGTGAGCACGAGTTGAATCAGAACCTGATAGAACAGGTGTTGTTACATGCCGATCAGGATATGGTAGGACAGAGCAACGCGATGCACGAACTGCGCCGGGAAATTGAACTGGTTGCCGCCTCCGACCTCACCGTATTGATCACTGGCGAAACGGGGGTGGGCAAAGAACTGGTTGCGCGCGCAGTCCACACACACTCCACGCGCTCAGCCCAGTCTATTGTCTATTTGAATTGTGCCACGCTTTCCGAGAGTCTCGCTGAAAGCGAATTGTTTGGGCATAAAAAAGGCGCATTTACCGGTGCAACGACAGATCACCGCGGCAAGTTTGAACTCGCCGATAAAGGCACCCTGTTTTTGGATGAGATTGGCGAGTTGCCACTCAGCCAACAAGCCAAACTTCTGCGGGTATTACAAAGCGGTGAAGTGCAGCCCGTAGGGTCAGAGTCGCTACTGCATGTTGACGTTCGTGTGGTGGCCGCAACCAATCGCAATCTGAAAAACGAGGTGATGGAGGGGCGGTTCCGTCAGGATCTTTTCCACCGTTTGAGTGTTTTTCCTATTCTTGTGCCATCGCTGCGGGAACGTATTGGTGATATCCCGCTGCTGACAGGCCATTTTATTGAAGCGCTGTCTTTAAAGTTTGGTTTGAGGGGGGTCACACTTTCACCCCAGGCTTTGCAGTCGCTTGAGCGCCACAATTGGTTGGGGAATGTCCGCGAACTGGAACACGTCGTAAGTCGAGCCCTGCTCAGGGTTGGCGCACGCAAGGGGGCGTCTCCTGCCAGTATTCAAGTAGGCGACCTGGATAATCTGACGTCCGAACAAGCAATCGCAGTGCCAGAAGGCACGATGCACCCTCAGGGGACACAGTTCCGCCCACTGTCTCAACTGCTCAACAGCTTTCAGGTACAGCTGATAAATGAACGCCTGCAACTGCACAGCAATAACTGGGCGCAAGCAGCAGCGAGTCTGGGTGTTAATCGCGGAAATCTGCATCGCCTGGCAAAGCGCCTGGGTATGAAGTAACCGCTGATGAAGTCATCCGGTCACCGTTACCGGAGCGACGGACACCGCTGATACGACGGCATACACAATCGTTGTCAAAATGACTCTTGGAATCATATTGACAGCGTTTATGCGGTATCATTTTGATAACAAAATAAAATAAATATAACTAAATCAAGTACTTAAAATCTGGCACGGTTCTCGCTATATAGAGAGAAGTCCGGCGTGTTACACGTCGATTCATCTCACCAGGAGGATGGTATGTCAGATAGAAAAGTCGTTGTTCCCGCCGTGCTAATGCTTTTTCTGTGCACTCCCATGTTGCGTGCTGCAGAGGTCGTGGCCGAGCGTGCGGATAACCTGGGTGGTCAAATGATTGGTGGGTCGACCGCCGTGTTAATTGGCGGTGCTGCAGGAGGTCCCATTGGAGCAATCGCGGGGGGTATTTTGGGTGCCTGGCTGGGCGGTGAAGTGCAACAGGCCGCAGGTGTCAGTGGCGATGCCTATCTGATCAAAACGGACGATGGCGAGGTACACCGGTTGAGGTCACCCAATCACCGTTTCGAGGTTGGAGATTCTGTCGCCATTAAAGGCATCCGGCCGGTGCCGATGATCGCCGGTACAACTGCCAATGGCATTACCACCAAACAAGCAGATTGATTGCCTGCGCTATCAGCCTCTGACAAAAGCTGACAGCGCAGCCGCTCACATTATTTGACCACCAGATCCCTAATCATCCAGGAGCTCCCATGACTCGAGTACATCAATTGGCATCATTTTTTTCCATCAGCGCATTTGCGGCGCTCACGACATTGTCTACACCGATAGTGCAAGCGGAAGTCGTTAACGTCGACATGGTCGTGCAGGAAGTAGATCTTCCGGTCGATAACGAGGGCACGACACAAAAAATGTGGACTTATAACGGCACGGTGCCAGGGCCTGTCGTGCGGGTGAAACAGGGCGACATTGTCAATTTCACGCTGATAAACGATAAGTCGAACAAGAACAGCCACTCCATGGACTTTCACGCCGCGATTGTGGATGTGCTCGATGAGTTTTCCGAGATAAAACCGGGCGATACCAGGAAATTCCAGTTCGAGGCGAAATACCCCGGTGCATTTGTGTACCACTGCGGCGCGTCATCCATGGCGGAACATATATCGCGTGGCATGTACGGCGTCATTCTGGTGGATCCCAGGGAGGGCTATTCCGAGGCCTATCCGAAGCCTGATCGCGAGTATGTCATCGTACAGGGCGACTTGTTCAAGGCGGGTACCAGTGCCGAGGATCGCAAGTGGGGCAAGGATTGGCAGGGCGCCCTGATTAACGGAAAAATGTTTCATTACGATCCGGTACACGATGAGAATGCAACGCTGGCACTCGAGTCAAAACCCGGAGAGCGCGTTAGATTCTATTATGTGAATGCCCAGATTAATGACCCGGTTGCGCTGCACCCCATCGCAGGGATATGGGATCGCGTGTATGACAATGGCAACCCGAAGAATATCAGCTACGGCATGCAGACCTTCAACATCCCGCCTGCACACGCGATCACGGTTGATCTGGTAAGCCCGGACGATCGACCGAGTAATAATGCAATTGTCGATCACGCTATGAAGCGCGCCTTGAACGGTGCCATCACCGTATTGCTCAATAATGAAGACGCTGACCCCGACAAAGGGCGAGGCGGAAATCTGGTGGTTCGGTAAGACATTGAGGTGACTATGAGTAGTTTCAATACAATTTGGGTTCGCGCCAGTCTCTTGCTCGGAATGATCATGGCAGGTGCGACTTTTGGCAATGCTGCGGAACAGAGTGAGGGACAACAACTGGCAGTCGCCAGGTGCGCTGCCTGCCATTCTCTCGAGGTTCCGGAACCGGCAACACTTACCATGCAGGGGAAAATTGATGGCGCGGGGCCGCCCCTGCATTTTTCGGGGCAGAAATATCAGCAGACCTGGCTGACGAACTGGCTGCAGTTCCCGTCACGTATTACTCCTAGCGGGGGTGATTTCTGGTCGAACGCGGTGGTTGTTACCGAGGATGGAGATGAGGTAGACGAAGCACTGCTGAAGAAGCATGTTGCACTGGAAGCTGCACAAGCGGGTGCCGTTAGCGACTACTTGATGACGCTTAAACCCAACCCGCAACTCACTCCGGACTTTGGCTATACCCCGGCGAAAGTGAACATGATGTTGGCCAAAAAGGACTTTCGCAAGTTCAAGGGGTGTTCCGGTTGTCACCGCGATACACCAGATTTTGGCGGTGTAAGCGGGCCTGAATTGTACACCGCGATGAACCGTTTGCAGCCGGAGTATATCGCTTCCTATATTGCTAATCCCCGGGCCTGGGATCCACATACGCTGATGCCGGCGAAGAGTCTCAATGACACCGCAATTATCAAGCTAATGAATTATCTCAATCAGATTAAGGAGCAGACACAGTGAAGAGGCCATGGATAGAGATTTACGCCATGTTGCTGGTTTCCATGATTGGTATACAGAGCGTCCATTCAGAGAGCGCAATCAGCCCCACAGGTAAGCAGTTGTATCAAGCCTACTGTTCCCAGTGTCACGGTCTGGAAGGTGATGGTTTCGGGGTGAACTCCTACGACCTGGATGTCGCGCCCAGGGATCACACCGACACTGATGAAATGTCGGCGCGTACAGATGAGGAGCTGTTTAAAGCGGTAAAATTTGGAGGAAAGTCTGTCAACAAATCTGTGCTCATGCCGGCATGGGAAGGAAACTTGAGCGACGATGAAATACATCGCCTTGTCGCTTACCTCAGGCAGCTGTGTTGCACGGAGGCAAGATGATGAGAACAGCCGTATACATTTTTGGCAGGACCTGCCTGGTGGCCCTGATGCTGTTTGCGGCGACTGTCCACGCTACTCTTCGAGAGTTTGAGATGACCATCGAGGAAGTGGAGCTGGAGGTCGCACCGGGATTGATCACCAAGGTCTGGGCGTATAACGGTCAAGTACCGGGTCCGATGATTCATGTCAGACAGGGTGACGAGGTGAAGGTGACATTGACTAACAATACGACCTTGTCGCATACCATCCACTGGCATGGCCAGTATATGACCAATAACTGGAAAAATGATGGCGTCCCGGATATCACCCAGCCGGCAATAGAACCGGGGGATAGTTATGTCTACCAATTTATTGCCGAAAAACCGGGCAGTCTCTGGTATCACTGTCACGTCAATGTTCCTGAGCACGTCGGCACCCGCGGTATGTGGGGGCCCATTATCATCGATCCACTGAAGCCTGATCCCATCGTAAACAATGTGACCAAGGAAGCCATTCTGATGTTTTCCGGCTGGGAATCCGATGTAGCTAACGAGTATGGGAAGGGAGGGCATCCGAAGGACCCAATGGATTATTTCTCGATTAACGGCAAGGCCTTTCCTCTCACCGAGCCGTTGCGCGTGAAGAAAGGTGATGTCCTGAGGCTCAGACTCTTCGCTGTTAGCAGCCACGTAGCCTTCCATGCGCACGGGCACGACATGCTGGTCACCCATAAAGACGGGCTGCCAATACCGGAGCCTTACTATGCTGATGTGGTACCGATGATGCCCGGTGAACGAATCGATGTCATTATTGAAATGAACAACCCAGGTCTGTGGATCAATCACGACCACATTGAAGCACACGTAAGCAACGCGGGAAAAGCGCCGGGCGGTGCCGTCTTTATCATCGAGTATGAGGAGATTGAACAGCCGGACTGGTACGTTTGGAAAGACAAGCCCGGCAACCCCGATTTCTTTCTGACCAGGTCCCTGGCATCTGGCTATGGCATATTTAACTCCGAGGTATTCCAGGGGAAGGCACCTGCAGAGGAGAGTAAGACACGACGAAAGAAGCGAAAAAAATCGGATAGCAATTAGCGTAAGTTTCCAATGGCGAGGCCGCATAGGGGTGTCGCCCTTTCCTAAAAAAGACTTCGAGAAATATGCTATGTCGAACTTGACTACTGTTGCGATGCTCGCAACCGCTGCCCTGATCTCATCTCCAGTGTTTCCGCACGATTGGGAGAGTTCGCGCCCGGATGCGCATGCGCCTATCTCGGTAATGGGCGACCACACACATAAAAAGGGGGAGATAATGTTCTCCTACCGGCATATGCGGATGGAGATGAACAAACTGGTCGATGGTGACGACTCGATTCCTCCAGAACAACTTCTCGAAAGCTCGCCGTATATGATGGTACCGACAAAGATGACCATGGACATGGACATGTTTGGCGTCATGTACGCGCCCTCCGATACAACCACTGCGCTTGCGATGTTGTCATACTTGAAAAACGATATGGATATGCTGATGTCTATGCCCGGTAATATGGCCAACACACTGCCAGGTGCTATGGGGCAGCAGATACGCGCAGCCATGCCGGTCACATCATCAATGAAAAGTTCTGGTATAGGCGATCTGAAATTTGGCGTATTGCATAATCTCGATGATGCTGCTGGCCAACGGGTACATCTCAACGTGCTGGTTAGCATACCTACCGGTTCCATAGACGAGGATGGCAGTGGGGCGCAGCGGCTACCGTATCGTATGCAACTTGGTTCCGGCACCTACGATCTGATGCCGGGGATCACCTACGCAGCACAATATGAGCATTTTTCCTGGGGAGCCCAGGCTCAGGCGGTTATACGGTTGGGAAAGAACGACCATGACTATCGATTGGGTAACCGCTATCTCACCCAGTTATGGGTTCAAAAACCGGTGCAGCAAAGAGTGGCTGTGTCCGCCAGAATAGCGTATGAAAAGTGGCGGAACATCAATGGCGCAGACGATGAACTAAACCCGATGTTAAGCCCTCTGGCTGACCCCGCTTTACAGGCCGGGGAGCTGGTCACTGTGGGCTTCGGTATCAGTGCCACTCTGCCGGCGGGCAACCGCCTGGCGATTGAATATAACAAGGAGCTCAGGCAGAACCTGGATGGGCCGCAGTTGGCATTCAATGATTCAATCGTGATTGCCTGGCAACTCAGCTTCAACTAGGCAAGCTGCTGAAAGCTCAAATGACAGAAAGCCCGAGCCCACCATCTACGGTCACCACAGACCCGGTCATATAGGCCGAGGCCGATGAGGCGAGCATCAGAATGACGCCGTCCATTTCGGAGGGGGCACCAAGGCGCCTTTGCGGAATGCGCTTGAGCAGTTGTTGCCCGGCAGGGGAATCGAGATATTCTTCCGCCATGTCGGTCCGGTAATAACCGGGTGCGATAGCATTGGCGCGGATGCCATATCGCGCCCATTCCAGGGCCATAGCCCGGGTGAGGTGTACAACACCCGATTTAGCCGCGGCATAGGCGGCCGTGCCCTTTTGAACAGAAGATGCAAGCACAGAGGCAATATTGATGATGGAACCGGACCGGTTGTTGTCTATCATCTGTTGCGCTGCGGAGCGTGCCACCAGCCATGCACCCTTCAGGTTGGTGTTCACAACACTGTCCCATTGTTCTTCAGTCATGTCGAGCAGCATGGAGTCGCCCGCGAGGCCGGCGTTATTAACAAGTACGGTTACCGGCGCGATGTCCAGACACTGTTTAAATCCCTCGGCGACGCTTTCACCGCTGGTTACGTCCATGGGGACGGCGTGGGCATCACCACCCTGCTCACGGATTTGCGCCACTGTCTCCTCGAGTTTATCGACCCGACGCGCACACAAAATCACCCGAGCATGAGCCGCCGCCAGCACCGTGGCAAACTGTTTCCCCAGGCCGGTGCCACCACCGGTAATCAGGACAGTTTCGCCTGACATGTCAAATAGCGTATTTTTCATTGATCGATTTCCTCACGTTAGCCAATGTGTCATTGGATTATACGGCATCTTGGATAGACAGGACCCCGGCGAGTCACCCTTTAACGGTCGCTGGCAGAGTCCCATTCTTCCACGGCCGGGAAGTCTAACCGGGAAGTGTGGCCTGTTGGAACCCTGATCTTGCGTGACATTTATGCAACGCGGATAACGCTATGTCTTTGCGGCGCTAAATGTCACAGGATAGTGGGCCATGACCCGGAAAAATGAAGGTGACCATTCGATATCGCCTGTGTCGATATCTAAATCGCGGGTGTACTCGGACAGTGCCCGCAAGGCATGGCGTGCCTCCATTCTAGCCAACTGGTTGCCCAGACAAAAATGGGAGCCTCCGCCGAACGCTTCGTTGGCATTGTTCTCGCGCAGGATGTTGAATTCGTCGGGCTTGGCGAAACGCTGGGGGTCGTGATTGCCCGCGGCGAGCTGTAACCAGAGTACGGCGTCTTTGGGCAGCACCTTTCCGCCCAGCTCGAAGGGCTCGGTCAGCACTCGCCAGATAAAATGAATCGGTGTGTCGTAGCGCAATACTTCCTCTACCGCGGCGTTTACCAGAGAGGGATCCTCTCGCAGCAGTTGCAACTGATCGGGGTGCTCAATGAGCGCCCTGACGCCATTACCTATCAGGCCGATAGTGGTTTCAAAGCCGGCGATGATCAGGCCGATGGTCTGTACCACCAGGTCGTAATCGCTGATGGTGCCGTCTTCATCGGCGGAAATAATCAGTTGGCTGACCAGGTCGTCTCCCAGATTCTCACGCTTATCGGCTACCATTTTCTCAAAGTAGTCTGCCATGTCGCTGCCGGCCTGCCGCGTGAGCGCCTGAACTTCCGGGGGTAGAAAACGGCCGAAAAATGCGTTGGTCCGGAGGGCTGTAAGATCGTCGAACATTTCCCGATCTTCCGGTGGTACACCCAGAATTGTACACACCATACGTGAGGGCACGACCATGGCCAGGTTTTTTACGATGTCCATACCGCCATTTTTAATGGCTTTGTCCATCACCTCTTTTACCGTGTCCTCAACCGCGCCTTCCATTTTTCGTACGGTCTTCATGTTCAGAGAGCGTATGACCATCTGCCGCAGACGAGCGTGTTCTGCGCCATCTTTATTGAGCATGAAGTCCAGGAAGCTACCTCGTTTGTCCAGTGGATCGAAACCTGGTGATACACCATTGGCAAGGGTTTGACTGGTTTTGGCATTTTTCAGAACATGGGCAATATCGTCAAAACGCGATATACGCCAGGTGTTCACCGGCGTGAGATTAACCGGGTCACTCACGCGCAGCGCATTAATTCCCGGGTAGGGGTTGTCGCGGTAGTTGGGGTCAAACGGGTTTACGCCTTTCCAGTCACCAGGGCCGCCGTTTGCCGCCACATTTTCCACACTGGCGGTGTGGTCTATATCTGTGAACTCCATTGCTAGAGCACCTTGAAAATGTCATATACAACGGCGCCACCACCAAAGGTGCGGAGTTTGCCGACACAGACGATATTATTGAGGAAATCGTATTTCTCAGAATTGGTTTCAAAATAGGGAGCGCTGCGAAAGTAGATTTCGTCGCCGTGCAGTGTGCCGCCGTCGGCAATGCGCTGCTGAAACTCCTCGGTCATGCACACCACCCCATTGTAGTGGACATAGGCGGGGTGACCGTCGTCCAGCATGAGGTTGAAGCGCACATCCAGTTTCCAGTTGCCATTGGGCATTACCCTGGCCCAGTCTCCGGACGGGGATGTCATCTCTCCAGCGATGTTCGGCCCCTTGACACTACCGGATAAGACATTGAAAACCATAAGATTATTGATCAGATCGGGGGCGCCGATGGTGCCCTCCAGGGTCATCAGGTATTCGGTTTTTACGGGTTCAATCATTATTGTTTCCTCTGGTGTGAGTTTTGACAATACCATTATTCAACTGCCGATTGCGGCACGCCCCATTGTTATCAATAGAAGTCATACCCACCATATGTGGTGGCGAAGCGGTGGGGCGAGATGGCTAGGCTTGCTTGACCGGGTATCCGGCTCCAGAGTGATACACTGAAAGCTATGGCAACATTTAACCAGCAATCAATAATAGGCCTCGTCAGGACGCGCCCGCCCCAGAATTCCACCGAGCTGGTCGAAAGGCAGGCCTCTGCGCTACTGCAGCAGGCCCGGCAGTCCGGCATGAACGCGCTGGTGCTTGCGCCGGCGGGATATGGCAAAACCAGCCTGCTGGTGCAGTTCTACGATAGTTTAAAGCAGGAACAGGCACAGGTGGCCTGGCTGTCTCTGAGTGAGGATGATGCGGATCCGGCCCATTTTCTGGCGGGCATCTCAGCGGCGATCCAGGGTCTTGGGAGCAATGTCGGCAGTGTGACGCAGTCTTTATTGGGTGCCGGCCTGGGGGTGTCTTACCCGGTAATCCTCACCACACTGATGAACGAGCTGCTGCTGGCTGGTCAGCCGATTACGCTTTTCCTTGATGACTTGCACCGGGCTGAGTCAGCCGATTTCAAGACGATTTTGTCAGAACTCCTGGAAGGTGCTCCGGGGAACTTGCGGTTGGTTTTGGCAAGCCGTACGGCCTTTCCCGCTTTCAGCAGAATGCGCGCCCGTAAGAGGCTGCTGGAGATCACCGCCGTCGATTTGCGCGTGAGTTATTCTGAAGCCGCCGGGATTCTTGCCGCAACCTGCTCCCGCGATTTGAGCGGTGAGCATGTGATTGCGCTATTGGAACGTATTGATGGCTGGATTAACGGCCTGCAGATAGCGGCTTTATCTATCGATTTGGATACCGATATAGATGACTACATTCGCGGGTTTTCTGGTAAGGGGCGAGACTTCTCCGATTACATAGAGCATGACATATTTGCCCGGTTGTCTCCCGTTCTGCAGAAGTTTCTTATCGAGACTTCAATACTGGAGGTGTTGACTCCGCAACTCTGTGATGTGGTGACTCAGGGAAGCGAGAGCGCTACCGTACTGACCGAATTGCGCAGGATGAATTTATTCCTGGTCACTCTCGACAAGCAGCATGAATGCTATCGTTATAACCATATCTTCCGGGATTTTCTGCAGGCGAAACTGTCCACCGAGTTTAGGGAGGACCTCACTTCTGTGCACCGCAGAGCCTATGAATGGTGTCTCAGTAATCAACTGATCAGCGAAGCTATCAATCATATGGTGAAAGTTGGCGACTGGGACAAGGCCGCCGACACGATCGAGATTCATCTGCAGGAAGCGCTCTCCCGCAATCGCTTGTCAACGCTGGAAAACTGGATTTTGGCGCTACCTGAGGCGCTGCGTGACTCGCGGCCGTTTTTATTACTGGGCCTGGGCTGGGTGGCGATTCTCAAGCGCAGTGTGGCTAAAGCTTATGGCTACCTCGAGAACGCTGGCGAACGACTTGCCGAGCTGGAGCGGAGCGGCGCCCTGGCCGAAGGGCCACTTGCCAAAATTCACAGCGATATTGTGGCATTGCGGGGTGTCATTATAGTGGTGAGCGACAATGCTTCCGAGATAGCCAGGCTCGCTGTAAGCGCTGATATCGACATTCCCGAGGAGCAGCGTTTTTTTAGAGACACCTATATTACGGCGTTGGTTTACGCGCTTATGTATGAGGGCAAGTTCGATCAAGGCCATCGGCTTGCCGCGGAGCAGGAAATTTCAAGCCCGGATATAAATTTTCGCGCGGTAGTGTATACACATATCTTTCGCGGCCTGGGATATCGCCTGGCGGGGAATTTCGATAGCGCCAGGGAGCAGTACCAACTGGCACAGAATATCGCCCGACAAAAATTTGGGGATCACTGGATTCCCTTTACGGTACCCAGCGCGCTATTGGCAGAAATCGACTACGAGCGGGGTGATTTTGCCTCCGCATCATCTCACTTGAAGAATCGCGATATCGTTCGGCAGGAGTCGTCGGTTATAGAGCCGCTGATTTGCGTTTATCAAGTGTCTGCTCGGCTGGCAGTCAAAGAGGGTGATGGGGAGAGGGCGCTGCAATTATTAGCGGAAGGGGAGGCTGTGGGTCGCCATGATCGCTACGACCGCCTGGTAGCGGCCATGCTGTGTGAGCGAATTCGTCTGTTGCTTGCGCGGGAGAGCCTCGAGCCTGCAGCCGTGGTGTACCGTGACCTCAAATCCCTGGCCCGGCAGCAAGCTGAGTCCGAGGGCTGGTCCGAAATCAATTATTATGTTGCCCTGGGTTGCTGCCGGTATCTGTTGGCCACGCAAAAAACGGAAGAGGCTTTGTGCCTGATAAGTAGTCAATCAATACTGGCGAAGCAGCAGGGCCAGCACCTTCACCTCGTGGCGCTGCTATTGCTGGAAGCGCGGGCCCTGGCGCAATTGGGGAAGCAAAGGTCTGCGGCAAATCGTATCAGTGAGGCGGTCGCGCTCGGTGCTCCGGGTGGATTTATGCAAACGTTCGTGGATGCCGACCCCATTGTTCAGGACCTTCTGCGTGAATCTCTTCGACGTTGGCCCCAGGGGGGAAAAAGTAATCAGCCTGTTGAGCAAAGTTATATAGAATTGCTGAAGGCGAAATTTGGGGTAACCGTTTCCTGCCACGCCGAGACGGACCTCGAAGTTGATTTAAAGGGCATAGAGCCTCTGACCCCGCGCGAAATCACCCTGTTGCGGCTTCTCGGCAAGGGGCAAAAAAACAAGGAATTGGCTGGCGAAATGAACGTCAGCGTTCATACCATTGCCTGGCATCTGAAAAACCTGTATTCCAAGCTCGGTGTCGATAACCGCACCGCCGCCGTGAATGTGGCGCGTCAGCTGCGTTTATAACCCTTTTAGTCCGCCGCCCCCTTGGATGGGTGGCCGTATTTTTACCAGAACGGGTGGTTTTCCCCACTACCTGTCTTCGTATGATAGCCGCACCGGCGAAAAACAGCCGGCCCAGTCGGGACTTTGACAACAGTGGAGCTAAACAAGCGATGCCAATGTTAGGCGAAAAAGTGGTCATTCTCACCGGGGCCGGTTCCGGGATCGGCGAGGGAACGGCGCTCGCGATGGCTGGTGAGGGCGCCACTCTGGTGCTGGCCGACATCAATACCGAGACTGGAGAACAAACCCTCGCTAAAGTGCGTGAGACGGGTGCAGAGGCCACGTTTATTGCCACCGATGTGTCTGATCCGGGGCAAGTCCAGAACATGGTGCAATTTGCATTGGACAGATACGGCCGCCTGGATTGTGCTTTTAACAACGCCGGTATAGACGGCGCACTGGCACCGCTGGACGAAGTCGATATCGCCGAGTTTGACAATACGCTGGCGGTCAACCTGAGAAGCGTTTTTCTGTGTATGAAATACGAGATTCCCGCCATGGAAAAGAGTGGCGGCGGATCGATTGTCAATATGTCATCGGTGATGGGCCTGGTCGGCTCGCCCAATATTGCCGCTTATTGCGCAAGCAAATTCGGCGTTCTGGGGCTGACTTACAGCGCGGCTTTGGACTGTGCCTTGCGCGGCGTACGTATCAATGCGGTTTGCCCCGGTGGTGTTGAGACTCCCATGGTATCCCATGTTATGAAGACGACCCCCGATGTATTGACCGACGTTATTGCCGCAGTCCCAATGAAGCGGTTGGCCACACCGGCCGAGGTGGCTGAAGCGGTTATCTGGCTCAGTTCTGATCGTTCAGGTTTTGTAAATGGAACGGCGCTGCCCGTGGATGGTGCCTACAGGGCGCAGTGAGAATTTACTGCCTCCAATCCGGCTGAAGAGGAACGGCAGCAGGTGACTGAAGCCTTCTGGAAAAGTGCAAATTCAAACTGGCGCAACGCGCCCAAAGGACAAATGACATGAAAAAAATCGGACTGCAGTTGGTGTTCCAAAACTACGGTAGCAGCATTCCAGATGTGGAACACGTGAAGAATGAGATCGAAATTGCCTGTATGGCGGAACCGCTCGGAATGGATGAAATATGGCCAGTGGAGCATCATTTTGCAGACTACGCGGCATGCCCGGACAACACCCAGTTCCTGGCCTATATGGCTGGTATCACCTCCACGATTCGCCTCGCGACGGGGGCAGTGATATTGCCCTGGAACGATCCTGTTCGTGTGGCCGAAAAAATGACCTTTCTGGATCACATTAGTGATGGTCGTGCCATTTTCGGCGTTGGTCGCGGCCTTGCCCGTCGCGAGTATGAGGGCCTTGGGGTCGATATGGAGGAATCCAGAGGTAGATTCGATGAATCCGCCGATATGGTGATCGCCGCGCTGGAATCCGGTTTTATTGAAGGCGATGGCCCGTTCTACAAGCAATCGCGAGCCGAAATTCGCCCGCGGCCTATCTCGACCTGGAAGAACCGTTTTTATGCGGTAGCCATGTCGCCGGATTCAGTTTTGCAGGCCGCACGCCTGGGGGCACAAATGATTCTGTTTTCAAACAAAACGGATGAAAAGCTGAAGCAGTCTATCGATATATATAACGAAGAATACCGCAAGCATCACAGCGACGAGCCCAAACCGCCACGCCTGTGTGATTTTATGGTGTGCCACGAAGATGCGTACGCAGCGAGAAAGCTCGCCAAAGCGCATATAGGGGGGTATTTCGCCGCGGTCATGGACCACTACGAACTCGCGGGCGATCACTTTAAGAACAGCAAAGTATACAAGTCCTATGGCGACGAGGCAGACCTCTACGGCCGCGAAGATTTCGAAGTACTGATGGACGATTATATCGAATGCAATCTGTACGGAACACCTGAAAGAATTTTGGAGAGAGTTCGCCAGCGGCAGGAGGTTATCGGCGAATACGAGCAGAACATCTGTGTAAAGTTTGGTGGCATCGACCAGCTTGGGGCGAAAAACAGTCTGGAGCTTTTCATGCAGCAGGTAATGCCGATACTGAGGCAAGAATCTGCTGACTCTCAGGGCGTGGCGTAGCCGACGGCATCACTATTTGGCGCGTTCTCGCGCCAGCGCCGCGATGAATTCAAGAGTCCTTGTTCGGCTGTCGCCCTCGCCGTTAACCTGTAGGCCTATATCGGTTGCACCGGCATTTGCAAAGGCCTCCAATCTCTCGCGAACCTGTTCTTCAGAACCGATCAGGCAATAGTCTTCGGGACCTGTGAGGCCTTCCCGGTCGAGCATTTCCCGGTACGATGGCATCTCATTGTAGACGGCATACTTTTCGGCGCAAAAGCTACGCGCGGCCTGTATGTCATCAGTGATGAACACCGGAATAAGTGCGGCCAGACGGGGAGGCGCGCGCCCTGCAGCGTCTGCGGCCTGGTGCAGGGCAGGCAAGATATGCCCGCTGATCGTCTTGGGCCCGGTCATCCATAGCACCGCCCCGTCAGTGCGGCTGCCACACAGTTTGAGCATTCGCGGCCCCATAGCGGCAAGAAGTACTGGGCAAGCCGGCGCTTCGGGAACATCCATGCCGCCATGATAGCTGACAGTATGCCCAGTCACGTCGACCTCTTGCTGCTGCAGTAGTGGCAGGAGAATGTCGAGGTATTCACGCATATGCCGTGCGGGTTTTTCGTAAGACATTTCAAACATATTTTCGATAAGGGGTTTGTGCATCAAACCGAGGCCGAGCGTAAATTTACCTTTGGTGAGCAGGCTCGTTGTCAGCGCCTGTGAGGCGAGAGTCATAGGGTGCCGCAGATAGCTGGCGACGACTCCACTGGCAAATTCCAGATCCGGGGCTTTTATTGCCAGCCACGGAATGAGCGTCAGTGCGTCGTAACGCCACACTTGAGTGAGCCAGTAGGTGCTGCCACCCGCAGCCTGCAATACACTGACTTCTTGTTCCAGAATTGCCAGGTTGGCATCCCAAGGATCGCCCATAATGCCTATGCGCATAACACTTTCACCATTTTATTTGCGGATTCTGGTGTACAGTATAGGCCGGTGGGAGGCAAAATTGACCACCATAAATGGTGGGCGGGGAGTTAGCGAAATCAATGGTCAGCATGCTGAGCCCGACGTATATCCCCCCGCCCTTTAAAAAAGTGAAGCCCTACCCGGCAGGGTGGTGCCATTTGGTCTAACATTGTGTATAAGCTGATGCCCACCTATAAAAGAGACAGGAAAAACTATGAAATTGTATAATTCAGTCGGCCCCAACCCAAAAGTCGTACGCATGTTTTTGAGTGAACTCGGCGTTGATGTGGAAACTGTAGATGTTGATATTATGGCTGGCGAAAATCGCCAGGAAGACTTTCTGAAAGTAAACCCGGCTGGGCAATCACCGGCCCTGGTACTGGACGATGGAACATCTATCACCGAGATTACGGCCATTTGTGAGTATCTTGATGATTTGCAGGGGTCCACGAGTCTGATCGGTACAACGCCGCAGGAGCGGGCGGAAACACGCATGTGGGCCCGGCGAATTGACATTGCCATCATGGAGCCTATGGCTAATGGCTTTCGTTATGCCGAGGGCCAGGATATTTTTCGCGGCAGAATGACCTTGATTCCGCACGCGGCCGACGACCTCAAGGGTATAGCCCAGGAGCGGCTCACCTGGCTGGATGGTCTGATGGAGGGCCGGGATTTTATTTGCGGCAGCCGCTTTAGCATGGCAGACATCATGTTGTTCGCGTTTATGGAATTCTTCTCCCAGGTAGGTCAGCCGGTTCGCGAAGAAAACACGAACATCGTCGCCTGGATGGAGCGTGTTCAGGCCAGGCCCAGCGCGTCCGCCTGAGCCCGACGTAGCCTCGCGGGCTGAACGCGAGGGCATATCCCCCGCTGCGGCAGGCTGGTACTGCCATCCTGTCGCAGATTAACAATAACAAAGTCATGCATAGACATTTTGTGTTGATGGCGATGAGGTAAGCTTTGGCGAGTTTACTCATACGGCTGAGCACCGAAATAACCCCTCTTGGAAGTGCGGTCCTCCAGGCTCGTGCGACCGGGGTGGTGTCACTCGGCCACTAAAACTTAACAATAACGATGAGGGCAATTCGATGGGTAATTTCGCAGATTTGAGCGGAAAAGTGGCTTTGGTAACGGGTGCGGCAACAGGTATTGGCGCGGCATGTGCGCGTGAGTTGTCCGCCGCTGGCGCCACTGTAATGCTTACTGATATCAATGTTGATGGCTGTGAACAGCAGGCAAAGGCGCTCAGTGCCAGTGGCGGCAAGGCCTTTTTTGGCGCCCAGGATGTAACCGTTGAGGAGCAGTGGAAGCAGGCGGTTGATCAGACCCTCGACCAGTGCGGCGGCCTGGATATCCTGGTAAACAACGCAGGGATGTATATCGGGGGCACGCTGGTCAACAACACTCTCGAGGCGGTCAGGCGGGTGCATCAGGTTAATGTCGAATCTATTTTTCTCGGTATGAAGTACGCAGCAGAAGCCATGCAACCCGGGGGTAGGGCTGGCAAAGGCGGCTCCATTATCAACCTGTCTTCGGTAGCGGGCCTGATAGGTGTCCCCGGCCACAGTGCTTACGGCTCGACCAAGGGGGCCGTGCGCCTTTATACCAAACACGCCGCGGTGGAATTTGCGCGGCTGGGCTACGGCATCCGGGTCAACTCTATACACCCGGGGGTGATCGATACCGATATGGGCAAGTTGGTCTCCAAGGACTTTGTGGAAATCGGCCTCGCAGCCGACCTCGAGGAGGCCGACGCAGCAATTTTACAGATGATCCCGCTGGCAACACTCGGCGTTCCGGAGGATATCGCGAGAATGACGCGCTTTCTTGCATCCGGCGAGTCCTCCTATTGCACCGGGGCGGAATTTGTCGTCGATGGCGGTATGACGGCTGCCTGAGGCCCGTACCTGGACAGTTTTTTAAAAAATAATTCGTAATCGGAGAAGATACATGAGAGTTCAGGGCAAAGTAGCACTGGTCACGGGTGGTGGCAGCGGTTTGGGTGAGGCGATGAGCATTCGCCTGGCGGAAGAGGGTGCGACGGTTGTCGTTAGCGATATCAATGAAAGCGCTGCTCAGCGTGTCGCCGGGGCAATTGGCGGCGACGCCATTGCCTTGCACCAGGATGTAACCGATGAAAAACGGTGGACGGAAATACTCGCAGATATCGTCGAGCGATTCGGCAAGCTGGATGTCCTGGTCAACAACGCAGGTATCGCCCTGGTAGGGACCGTGGAAGACACCACACTGGCAGACTGGCGCCTAACGACCAGCATTAATCTGGACGCCGTGTTCGTGGGTACCCGGGAAGCCATAAAAGTGATGAAAAGCGGTAGCGGCTCCATCATCAATATATCGTCGATAGAAGGTATCATTGGCGAGCAGAAAGTAGCTGCCTACAATGCCAGCAAGGCGGGTGTCCGAAACTTTACCAAGTCCGCTGCCCTGCACTGCTGTGCCGAGAATTATTCTATCCGGGTCAATTCAGTGCACCCGGGGTTTATAGATACAGCCATGGTCTCAGGGGCAGTGGAAACCATGTCAGAGGTTGATGGTGAGGCGTTCACCTCTCGCATTGTTGGCAACATCCCCATGGGGCATATGGGCGAGCCGCTGGATATTGCCAATGGGGTACTTTTTCTCGCATCCGATGAATCCAAGTATATGACGGGGTCTGAGTTGGTCATCGATGGCGGTTATATCGCCAGGTAGGTTTTACCGTCAGGCAAATAGACAGAATTCAAATTATTTCCAGGAGATCAAACACTATGTCAAAGAACTATCAGGCGCTATGGGTAACGAAGTCGGACGGAGATGAGTTTACGACGCAGGTTGTAGAGCGCAATACAGATGATCTGCCCGCAGGCGATGTTCTGGTGCGAGTGAACTATTCCTCGCTGAACTACAAGGACATGTTATCCACTCAGGGGCACCCTGGTGTTACACGGAACTTTCCGCACCAGCCTGGTATTGATGCTGCCGGTGTGGTTGAGGAGTGCGGCAACGCGCAATTCAAGCCGGGTGATGAGGTTATTGTTACAGGCTACGACCTGGGCATGAGTACTGCCGGTGGTCTGGGCCAGTACATCCGTGTTCCGGCTGAATGGGTTATTCCGATGCCGTCGGGTTTATCCGCCAGAGAGGCCATGAGCTATGGCACCGCGGGTTTCACCAGCGCCCTTTGTCTGGACAAGCTCCTGCAGATGGGAGCAGCGCCAGGGGACGGGCTGGTAGCGGTGACCGGTGCAACCGGCGGGGTAGGGGTGTTTGCCATTTCGCTGTTGGCAAAGCTGGGCTTCGAGGTTGCTGCAGCCACCGGTAAACCCGAGTCTGCAGATATGTTGCGTTCGCTGGGTGCCAGCGAGGTTTTCGCCCGGCAAGAATTGCTGGACATCAAACCGCCCCTGGGGGCTCCGCGCTTTGCCCATGCGGTTGACGCTCTGGGCGGTGAATACCTGGCTAATCTTCTGACCGTAATTAATTATGGCGGGTCTGTGTCCTGTTGTGGTCTGGCGGCCTCTCCGGGACTGCCTGCCACGGTCATGCCGTTCATAATCAGGGATGTCAATCTGCTGGGCGTGGACTGCGTCGAGCAACCCTGGGCGCGCAAGGACGCCACCTGGAAGAAGCTCGGAAGCGACTGGAAGCTGGACAACCTGAGCGAGCTGGTGGAAGAAATCTCGCTTGAGCAAGTCCCTGAATCCCTGGAAAAATTGAAAAATGGGACAGTAGTCGGCCGCTATCTCGTCAACATGCAATGAGGTGAGAACATGTACCCCTATAAGCTTGAACATATTTGCTCCTACCAAGCCAGCCTGAGCCCGGACTTCGAAGTAATCGGGCCCACGCCGGAGGGGTTGAGGGTCAATATTTATGTCACTGGGGGTGATATTACTGGCCCGAAATTGCAGGGCCAGTTTCTACCCGTTGGGGCGGACTGGCTGACTATTCGACCTAATGGTGTAGCGTTACTGGATGTGCGGGCGACGATAAAAACGCACGACGATGCGCTCATTTACGCCAGCTACCAGGGAGTGGCGGATCTCGGGGAGGATGGCTATCAGCGCTTTCTCGATGGTGATCCGGTGACCCGGTTTCCCATCCACGCGGCGCCCCGCTTCACCACCAGCCATGAGAACTACTTGTGGCTGAACAGGTTGCAGTGCATCAATATTGGCGAGGGCGACCTGACGGTTCCTATGGCCGCCTACGATGTGTACGCGCTGGCTTCCTAAGGGGCAAACTGCTATATAGTGTTGCCCGCAGTGCCCGGAAACAGCTGAGCACAGAAATCGCGGAAATCGCGGAAATCGCGGTCCATTTGTTGTTTGGCCTGGGCTGGCTCCCCGGTCTGTATAAAGTTGAACAGCTGAGTCTCAAAAAGGCCTTCAAACATCCATCCAACCGCATCGGTCTCCATGGTGATGGTGTAGCCCGAGTATTTTTCAGCCGCCGCGATGAAGGATCGAAACATCACGCCCAGTTCACGCTCAATTTCAATCCGCAGTGGGACGAAATGTGTTTCATACAGTGCCTGTGAGCGTATATCAAACCATACTCGGTGTTCTTGATATTCGCTAATCATCGAGTCACTGCACAGGTTGCAAAACGTGGTTACCAGTTCGTCGAAAGTGCCCGCCGCTTCACACCCTGCAATTACCTTCTGTATAAATGCGCGCTTGAAGGACTTGACGCAGTAAGTAAGCAATTCTGACTTGTCGACAAAATAGTAATGCAGCGTACCCAGAGATACGCCGGCTTCTGCGGCGATATCACGCATACTCGTGTGTGCGTAACCTTTCTTGCCCATGGTAGCCAGGGTGGATTCTCCCAGGCTCTTTCTCCTGGTTTCGAACTTGTTTGGCTTGCTCAATCTGACTTCGATCAGTTTCTGCTTTCTTGCTTGTCGCATCCTGTTCCCGTTGCCGCTTTCAGCGTAGCTGATGTGACAGTCAATCCGGATTATCACATAGTCTCCCGCCACTCCTGGCGAGCCATAACAAAAAAGTGGGCGGTCGACTAATAAAAGTTGAACGCTTGTCCAAGTTATAGTAGCTTTCTTCATGCAGTCAAATGGAAACGCGCTATAAAATGGAAAAACGGAGCCGTTCCTAAAACTGCACGACCTCTTGACGTGCTGGCTGACACGCTAAAAACTACCCGTTTGGGTGGTGTGTGTGCTGTCCGCATAATAGAGTATCGATTGGCAACATTTAGTCTGGGGCATGCCTTGCGGTCTACTGTTTATGGGCTATAAGGATACTGTCGCAAACTAACAAACAAAGTGTCGCCGGTAGACATCATAGTGGCGAAACGCCCAAGTATACTGTCGCAAGGTGAGTTGGGTAGAACAGTGAATTAAATTACATGCTGGCTTCGGTCAGTTACGTGGCGATCATAATCAAATAAGGAGTCCACGCTGAAAACACTACGGTACAGGCTGGCGTTTTATACGCTGCATCATCGAGCACTGTCATTGCTGGTCATAGGGGCTATAACGCTTTTCTTTGCCGCGGGCCTTAGACATGTGGAACTCCGCACAATTTTTTCTGACCTGTTGCCGAAAAGTCACCCTTTCGTGCAAACCTATACGGATCACCCCAATTTTGGTAACCCGTTGACCCTGACGGTAATGGTGAAGCGTAAAGACGGCGATATCTACAATCCCGAGACGCTGCAGAAGGTATGGGATATCACCCGTGATATCGACCTGACCCCCGGCGTGGACCATGACCAGATTCTGTCCATATCGACTGAGAAGGCACGCTATTCCGAAGCTACCCCTTACGGTATCGAAAGCCAACCATTGATGGGCGATCACGCGCCGGCGAACCCTGAAGAAATAGAGGAGTTTCGAACACGCGTTGATAAGGCGCCCAATGCCAGAGCCTTCCTTATCTCACAGGATGAGTCTGCGACTCTGATCAAGGCGACTTTCATTGAGCGCTTGATAGATTATGGCGAGATATTTGACTACGTGCAGGCCTTGGCAGAGCGCGAGCGCGACGCCGGTCATGAGGTTTATGTAGCGGGCCAGCCCATGCTGACAGGCTGGGTTTACAGTCACGAGCGGGCCATGCTCGGTATCTTTGCCGTCACCGGTGGCGCTTTGGTGTTATCCCTTATTATTTACATGTTTAACATCGCCGGCGTTGTCACACCCCTGGTCACCAGTGTGGTGGCTGCTATCTGGGGCTTTGGTTTTGTCGGTTGGTTGGGCGACCCTATCGAGCCGTTGATCATGGTGGTGCCGCTGTTGCTGGTTGCTCGATCATTCAGTCACTGTGTGCAGTTTATCGAGCGGTATTACGAGGTTTATCATGCGGTCGGTGATAAAAAGAAAGCGGCGGAAATATCGCTGGGCGTAATGATGGCCCCGGGCACGCTGGGTATTGTTACCGATGCAGTGGGCCTGTTCCTCATCATGGTAGCACCGATACCGGCAATGGAGAGATTTGCAGTATTCTGTGGTTTCTGGGCGTTGATACTGATACCCACCAATGTCTTCTTGTCCCCGTTGATACTGTCATTTCTACCCGAGCCTAAAAATGTCGCGCAAATTATCGGCATCGACAAGCATGGTGGCGGCTTCTGGCATACCGGTATCCGCAAGATCCTGCTGCGTGTAGCGAAACTCAGTCACGGTAAGCAAGCTCCGGTAACGACATTTGTCATCATCGCGTTGACTGTCTTTGGTATTTCGCAAGTCGTACAGCTAAAGGTCGGCAACCCGGTAGAGGGCAGTAGCCTGCTGTGGGAGGACTCGGAATACAATATTGCGGTGTCGGAAATCAATAAACATTTCGCCGGATTGAATACCCTGGAAGTGGTTTTTGAGGCCAAGGACATCAACAACCCCAGCCGTGTCGCGCGGCAAGCTGAAACCGTGTTTTCCATGTTGGAACTGCAGCGAATTCTGGAGAAGCAGGATGTTCCGCCAGTGGCGACGCTTTCCTTTGGTGACTATCTGCCCGAAGCTAACAGATTGTTCAGCGGTGGCCATCCGAAATGGGCACCACTGGATCGTAACCAACCCGCGGTAGCTGCTGCAGCTGGTGCGGTCATGGTCGGTACTGGTCCCAAGGCGTTCCTGCATGTTGCTGATTTCGTGCAGCAGAATGCCACTGTGTCCCTGTGGTACAAGGACAACAAACAGGAAACGGTAGACCTGGCGTTGGAGCAGACCCGGGCTGCACTGGAGCAGATTGGTCTGGAGCACGACGATTTTCGCATTCGTCTTGGTACAGGCACCATCGCTTTACAGCAGTCAATTAATGACACGGTAGACTACTACCAGTGGATCATTCTGGGCTTGCTGAATATTGTAATCCTCGTTACCTGCAGCTACGCGTATCGTTCAGTCGTAGCTGGTATTTTGTTGTTGATTCCAGTGAACTTATCCAACATTTTGCTGGGTGCCTGCATGGTGCAGATGGGTATAGGCCTTGATGTCAACACCTTGCCCATCGCGGCTATTGGCATCGGGGTGGGAATTGACTATGGTATTTACCTCCTTAGCCGCATATGCGAGGAGTTCCAGGAATATAACGACTATGGCAAGGCGATAGATGACGCCGTTGCCACAACAGGTAAGGCTATATTCTTCACAGCGACTATAGTATTAATAGGAATCCTGCCATGGTACTTCTTGTCGGGTCTGAAGTTCCTTGCAGATATGGGTTTACTATTAGTTATGGTGATGCTGATAAATATGGTGATCGCGCTGATAGTTGTGCCACTTCTGGTCTGGTTGATAAAGCCGCGGTTCCTGGGCTTCAAGGACTTGCTGGTGGGTGAGGGCGTTGATCTTTCAGAGTACACTGTACCGGACAGCCCCGAGCATATAACCGCTAAACCCGCTTGAGCCGCGGGCATTGAATGAGAACTGAAAGCTACATTAATTAATAATAGTAACGCAATGTTCTTTAGGAGGACTTAGCATGCACATCAAAAAGTACGACCATAACTACAGCAGAAGACTTTTTCTTGACCGTGTAGCAAAAGGCACAATGGCCGCCGGAGTCCTTACTCCTCTCTGGCCGTTGATCGCGCAAGCGGGGGATATTACCAAGGCCTATCCTGAAGAGCTTTTATCGATAGACGCATACACCAAGGGCAAGGTCAAGACCGGTGACTTTGTTGACGCGAGCAATGTCGAACTCGTCAAGGACCTATTGGACCCCGTGGCCTATATCCAGATCAGCCAGATGGGGCGGCGTGTCAAGATCGCGCCGACGACAACGGATGTGTCTAAAATCTATCCCCATGAGTATCTCGAGGCCACACTCCGGAACTCGGGCAAGGCGATGATGGATGCCGACGGGAACGTTTGGACGAAAGACGGTAAGCCCTGGATTGGTGGCAACCCCTTTCCCGATGCACAAACAGGCCTCGAGGCTTTTGCCAACATTACCCTGAGCTGGGGCCGTCACGACTCCAACTTATATGCCATACGCGATTGGGATATTGGCCCCGACGGTTCTGAGCAGTACCAGTACGATTTCTGCTGGGCCGAGAAAAATACTGTGGGCCTGGTCAATGACAATGGTGCCAATCCCTACTGGGAGGGGCATACAGACAAGCTACGTTATCAGTCCGTCTGGTTTACCTATCCCAATGATTCTCGCGGCACGTCGTTCCTCAACACCTGGGATTACGATCAGCGCAAATTCCCTGAATTGATGGGTTATATCCCAGCGTTCAAGCGCGTACGTCGCTTCCCATCCAGTCAGCGCTTTGAGCCTTTGGTTCCGGGCATAACTCTATTCCTTTCCGACGCATGGGCGGCGGGTGACCCCATGTTGACCTGGGGTAACTATAAGGTCATCGGCCGCCAGCCTATGTTAGGTGGCATCTCGAATAACTGGATGGGTGAGAACCCCAACTATGAGCCGGGCGTGCACGGTGGACCGAAAGGCCTTACCTTCTTTGATCAGACCATGGAATTGATTCCTGAGACGATTGTTATCGAAGCTGAGCCTACCGGGTATCCCCGGGCACCTGTAAGTAAAAAGCGGGTATGGATTGACACTCGGAACATGATGTTCAGCTCTTATGTCACCTACGACAGACGTGGCGAGCTGTGGAAATCATTCGAGCCCTCATTCAGCCAGTATAAGCAGGGTGATGCGGTTAAAATGGACGGTGAGTACCCGGCCTGGTCCTGGACACATGTACACACCCATGACATTCAGACCAATCGTATGAGCCGTTTCTTCCAGGCGGAAGAAGTGCGTGGTGGCTTCTACTCCGGCTATAACCAGGATGATTTGTACGATCGCTATATGACCGTACCAGCCATCCGTCGTTTGGGTAGCTGATTGATGGCTCCACGATCAATAAGTCTCGTACTACTTGCGTGTAGTCTTGCGATGCCGCTTGTGGCGGTCAGTGAACCAGTTCAGGTCTATCGCGGGACAGCCCACGATGCACTGTTTGGTTTGTGTCTTGATGGACAGCAGGGAGTTGCCGTAGGCGGTGCCGGGCTTGTGCTCGAAACCGCAGACGGAGGCCTGAGCTGGACGGAAATGCCGGCGTTTGCCAACACTGCTTTGCTGGACGTTAGCTGCGGCTCTGGGCCCAATCTGATTGTGTCTCAGGGCGGCGCGATTTTTCGTGCCAACGAGGGCTCCTACCAGGCGATAGATTCGGGAACGGATGCACGCCTGTTGGCTGTAGACAGTAACAGCAGTGGCCTCGCTTATGCGGTAGGTGCTTTTGGTACCATTTTGCGCTCCGAAGATGGTGGCTTGACCTGGGAGCTGGTGCCCGTGGATTGGGAAGCGATTCTCAATGATTTTGTCGAACCCCATCTTTACGATGTTCAGGTTGACGAAGCGGGTGTTGTTACTCTCGTTGGTGAGTTTGAGTTGGTGGTGCGCTCACCCGACGGGGGAGTAACATGGGAGACGGCACACAAGGGCGAGGCGTCGTTGTTTGGCCTCAGCCTGACAGCCGACGGTTCTGGCTTCGCTGTGGGACAGGAAGGCAAAATTATCCGTACTTCAGACGGCGGATCAACCTGGTCGGAAGTAGAGTCACCTACGGGCGGAATTCTGCTCACCGTATGGTCCTCTGCGCAAGGCGAAGTATTGATTAGTGGGATTCGCAATATGCTGCACAGTAGCGATGGCGGGTCTACCTGGGATCTCATAGAAGGTGGGGATCTGAATACAGGGTGGTATCAAGGTCTTGTAGTTGTCGATGATGACGGTGCTTCTTCGACAACAGCTCTGTTGGCCGGGAACCAGGGAAGCATCATCAAGCTGGAATTGAATTGACGTAGCAAGCTGTAACAATAGAAATATATAACAATAGAAATCGGAGAGACCCATGACATACAAGAAAAGAGCAACAACTGCGATTCAGGGTATCGGAACCATGGCTCTGATGTGTTCAGCGCAGGCCGCCTTTGCTGCCGACTGGGACATGTCCGGCTTTATTCGGCAAGAAGGAGCCTATTCCCTGAGTGAAGGCGGTAGAGAGAACTACTGGGATCAGGGCGGAAACATCTACAACGGTAAGGAGATTGTTAACTCCCTGGGATTTACCGTTGAACGACCCAAGTCCTTTGATGAAGACAATGACTGGAATTTGAATATCACTCGGGGCCAACTCGATATTGATGCCAAATTCAGCGATAGACTGAAGTTTGTGGCCAAAGTTCGGGCTGTTTATGCATGGGATACCTACGATAGCTTTGGGAATGATCCAAACTACTTTGAAACACCGCTTCGCGGCGACTGTGGTACTACGCTGGAAGTGTGTGGCAAAGACTATATGGTCGATCTCCCCGCTTTCTACCTGGATTACAACTCAGGCGCCTTCTGGTTGCGAGCGGGCAATCAACAAATAGCCTGGGGCGAATCGTATTTCTTCCGCGTCCTGGATACCCCGAATGGTCTGGATCTCCGTCGTCACTCGGCACTTGACTGGGCCTCGGAGGAATTCTCTGACAAGCGTGTACCTGCGCTGGGTGTTCGCGCCAGCTATCAGTTTGATAATGGCTGGGAGCTTGAAGGTTGGACGCAGCAATTCGCGCCGACCATTTATTCCGATGAAAACACTCCATACAACGTTGTTGCTACACAGTTCGTACTGCGTCAGAAAGAGGGCTTTAACGAAGTCGACAATGAATGGAACTTTGGCGCCCGTTTTAGAGGCCAGATTGGCGAACTGGGCTTGCAGTTCACGTACACCAGTCGCCGCGACCCCAATGGCGTCATTCGCTGGGATGCGCTCGGCTTTAACCCCTTCACCGAGGCCGGTATTCCGGACCCGGGCATAGGGGATTTGTTGGCGCAGACTCCATTTGAGCCGTTCACAACAGAGGGTGTGTATAGCTCCAACGAGTGGTGGAACTACGCTGGCAGGTCGCGGCTTAATGGCAACCTGCAGCAGGTGTTTGATGATTTCCCCGCCGCCCAAACGCTCACCAACGGGGTTCTTGATGCCTTGGGATATCCTCCCGGTACCCAGGTTAATAACTACCAGATCACCTCTCAGGTGCTGGATGCGTTCTTGACACCGGAAGCGGGTGGTCTGGGTAATCTGCGCGGCTACCTCGACCGCAGGTATTATCGCGAGGACATTATCGGTTTCGGTACCAACTATATGTTCTTCAGCGAGCCCGACTCCTTCTTTGATCAGTTGATCGTGCGCTTCGAAGCGACCTACACGCCCAACAAGTTGTTCACCGACCCTGAACTTGCGCAGGATTACAAAGAGGCGGACGAGTGGGTCACTTCCTTGGTATTTGAAAAATACCAGCGCTTTTCGAACAGTTTCCCTGCAACGTATATGGTCCTGCAGTGGATGCATAAGTCCGAGAGTGATTTGGTCGGCCGGCACCTCAGTGGCTATGGTGGTACTACCAAAATGGCGGCAGATTCTACAGGTCCCGGTGGCCGCGATGGATTTGATGCCATTTCCTTCGCATTACAGCAGCCCTCTCCTACCCTGGCATGGCGTACGGACTTTGCGGTGTTGTGGGATCCCAAAGGGGGTTACCTGATACAGCCCGGTGTTCGTTGGAAGCCTAGTGAAGCCTGGAGTGCAGAACTCTTTGCCAACTTCATTGGAGGTAAGAGTGACAACGAGAATACGCTGACCACCTTCGACTATGCCAACGAGGTTGCCTTCCGCCTGACTTACCAGTTCTAGGTAGTTATGTTGGAGCAGGCGCCACAATTAGGAGAGTGGCTGGCACTGCTGACACTAGGGGGACCAGTGGTACTGGTCCTCCTTTTTATGTCAGTAGTAGCGCTAGCGGTGACACTTTACAAACTCTTGCAGATGCGGGGCTTTTCCGGGCGCTCGCTAGATAAGCTTGATGATGCGGTAACGCGCTGGTGCCAGGGGGAGGACGACGCTATAGCACTTGCAGGTGCCAGTAAATCGCCACTGGCGCCGATGATCAGTAACGGTATGAATTGGCTTGCGGTCGATGGCTGTGACCTCGCTGCAATTGAAGCCGAATTAACCCGTATGGCGCAGCGTGTTCTGGTACGACTCAATTCACTGCTCGGTATTCTCGAGCAGGTGGCCTATCTGGCGCCACTATTGGGCTTACTGGGTACAGTGCTGGGCATTATCGATGTTTTCCATGGGCTGGCCGAGCAGGGTTCCAGTGCAGATTCCGGGCAACTCGCCGGAGGAATCTGGGAGGCTTTGCTAACTACGGCTGTGGGGCTTTGTGTAGCCATTCCGTTTGCTCTGGTGCATGCAGGGCTTCAGGGTCGAATCGACAAGATACGCTCGCGAACAGAAGACATGATGACTCGTTTGTTCACTGCCGGGCTTTATCGCAGTCCGGGCAGTAGCGACTGACACAACTGCGGTATGCGACTCCCGCAGACATCTCGTACCACAATTCGTCGAATCAGCCTGACGCCGCTTATTGATATTGTTTTTATTCTGTTGCTGTTTTTTATTCTAGAAAGTAACTTCCTACAATTCGGCGAACTGGTGTTCAACACACCGGAACGAGATGATTCGGGAAACTCGCCGCTACAAGTTATGGAGCTACAGGTTTTTGCCGACGGGCGTATCTGGCTGGAGGGGCGTTCATTACAAGCCAGCTCACTCGACGAATATCTCGAGCAGAAAAAATACGAGAGTGCCACACCGGTTTTTGTTCGCGCACATGACGATTTACCTCTTCAGGTGTTGGTACGTATTGTGGATATTCTTCAGGGCCATGCCCTGACGAATCTGCAAGTACTGGCCCTGGAGGAGTAGCAGGATGATTAAACTGGATGCGCCGGTGCAAAGCACAAAGCGCATTGATGAAAAAATTATCCCCATGATTAACATCATTTTTCTGCTGCTGATGTTTTTTCTTATCATGGGCAATATCTCTGAATTGGTGCGGGAGGATGTGATCCCCCCGCGCTCCTCAAGCGCCGGGGTCTCACTTGGCGCCCCTGCGGAATGGATTCTTGCCCGAGATGGCACCATTGTGATGGGAGAGCAGGAAATGCGCCTTGATCAAGTTTTCACGTGGCTCGCAGCACCGGGCAATAGCCTGCCCAAGCGTGTGCTCCTGCGTGTGGATGGCGCTGCCCTGAGCGGTGCACTACTGCCACTGATGGACCTGATGCGCGATCACGGAGTTGAGAAGATTGCGCTCGTCACTATTAACGAAGACGGTAATCGGTGACAACCCAAGGTCTATGAGCGCTGGTATCGGTAAGCATAACGTTGCAACCTGGGTCTTACTGATCGTTTTTTCTGTGCTGGTTCATTTGCTCATTTCGTGGCAAGCGGGTCGTGATCTTAAGCTCACGCAGGCCGCCGATGAGGAGCAAAGTGTCGAGCTAACCCTCTCGGCCCCACCGATTGAAGAACCGGAAAAAGAGAGCCTCCTGTTCGAGGAGCCACTGGAGTTTGAACCGCCTGCGGTGCTGGTAGCCAGTACCAGTGAACTTCCGCCACCACCTGCAGTGGACTTGGCCATGGTTGCCGCAGCTGGTGGCAAGGCCGAATCGCTGCTGGCACCACCATCACTGGATTCACTTGCTTTCACCGAAGGGGAGGGGACAGCGGGTTTTGGCAGGGGTATAGGCACGGGGCTGAGCCAGTCCAGCAACCGCTTCGCCGCCTATGTCGAAGGGCTGCGTGAAACAGGACTGGATGTCATGTTTGTAGTGGACGCAACGGGCTCAATGGATTGGGCGATTGCAGAAGTGCGAACCAGGATCGCTGATATCGTGGACTCGGTGCGCTCACTTGTTCCTGTTGCACGATTCGGTGTCGTGGCCTATCGAGACTACGATGACCCGGAGTTTCTCACCCGCACACAACCACTGACGTTTTCCCTGGTGAAGTTGTCACGTTTTTTGTCTACGTTGGAAGCGAAAGACGGGGGTAGCTGGCAGGAGGCGGTCACAGCAGGCATGGAGGTCGCTGCCTCGGCTAACTGGCGCCCGGGCGCCAAACGGGTTGTAGTGATTATTGGTGATGCGCCACCTCATGAGAACAGTTTTGATCGGTTGCTGGCCTTAACCCGTGACCTGGTGTTACAGGGTGGGCAGGTGTCGACTCTGGATGTGAGCAATGACTCAAACCCTGCTCTAATTGAAGCGTCATTGGGAAGAACAGTTAACCGCGCGCTGTATCGCGATAGTCCCATGCTGCCATTCCAGGAGATTGCAGAAGCTGGCAATGGCCGGGCCGCTACCATGGACGGGGATGTAGTTGTTGCGCGCCAGCTGCTCTTTCTGGTCATGGGCGGCCAGTTTTCTGCCGAAATGACTTTGCTGATGGAGGCATTGTGATGATGCTCCAACACCCTCACGCATTTCTTCCCATCGCTGCCTTGATCTGGTTGCTGAACATTTCCGGTGCATGCGCAGACGAGCCTGCGGTGAGTTACGAGCAATTGCTGAAGGGCATTGAAACCACCCCATTTGGCGCAGAGCAATGCCAGCAACTGGCCGTGTCTTTTGGCGGTTGGGTTGTCGCCCAGCGCGATAGTGGAGCGGGCGCGGCTCGCTTGTTGGATGGGCGAAAACTTGGCGAGAAGCTGCATGGTAATTGCCGTGGAGCAATTCGGGATATCGAGCGCGCAACGAACGAAGAAGAGGCGGCACTCGAGAACCTGTACCGGTCGGAGCTGTGGTACGACCTGAACCGTGCGTTGGCCTCACTGCGATATTGGCAGGCATGGCTGGACCTGTCACTGGCGCAGTACGGGGTCGAGAAGGAGACGCGCGTAACCGCGCTATCCCGCGCAGAACGCGGGTTTCAGGCCTCTTCGTTGCGAATACTGTACCCCGGTTTGGTATACGGCAGCTGGTTGGGCTTGGCGTATGTAGCGCAGCTGCAGGAAGACACCACAACCATGAAGCAGCGGCTGTTGCTGCTGAAGCGTGCTCTGGAACCGGACCCTGAGAATCCGCTGCATCAAATTGTGGACACTGAGTTGGGGCTGCTGGCCTTGCAGTTTGAGGGAAGTGACGCGATCGAGATAGTAGATAATGAGCCTTTGACTCCCGCCAGGGCGCGGCTGCTGGAAGAAAAGGCTTTCCTGCTTCTTGAGCGCAGACGTGAAGAGAATACGGGTGGCTTTGAAGCAGCGGAATACCTGCGTCACCTCATCGCTCAGGGTTTCCTCGATGATCGCTTATTTGCACGTATCCTGAGTTACCAGGAAGAAATCGTGGGCTATGAAATCGGTCCAATTGCCTACCTCGTGGAAGCGGAATTTGCCTATGCTTTTCAGCAATACGAATCCACAGTATTAAAGTTTCAGCAGTTCCTTGCCTCAGATGCTGTTAACTTCCCCCTTGATCTCACTGTGTTCAGCTACCATTACGCGGTAGCGCTTTACGAGCTCGGATTGAATCGAGAATCAATGGCAATGATTCAGGAGTTGCGTGAGGCGAAGGCCATTCCAGGTGAACTGCAGGCACCGCTGATCAAACTGCAGTTTATAGTCGCTGAAGCTCTGCATCAGGACGATCCCTCGGCAACGCGTGCGTCACTGATGCGCAGTGCCGCTGAAGAGTATATCGCCAGTGCCGGTTCAGATCCGGACATTGCAAGTGCGCACCTGGCGCTGGCACGAGTCGAGGCTGACACCGTAAAACAGGCCCGCCACCTCACCCTGGCTGCCACTGACTCTCGGCTGGAAGACAACGTGCTTGCAGTTGAACTTGAGTTGGCTGTGGCGCGCTTTCAACAGGTTGCGAGCAGTTCAAATCAGGCCGATGTGGAGGCGTCCGCGGTTAAAGCTCTTGCGCTGCTTAAGTCTCTATCCAGCGATCAGCGTGAGACTTTGGCAATGCAAGTGCTGACGGCACAACTGGGCAGTGTTCTGGCTAAAGAGCCCGATGAGGTGCTGGGTAGAATTGATACGCTGTCGCAAGATCCGGGCTTGAGTCCCACGCAGAGGAGGGTTCTTGAATGGTCGCGACTGCGCCTGATAGACCGCTTGCAGGGGCCGGAAGCCCTGGGTCTGTACGTGCGTGAACAATTCGACAACTCTGATCCTGCCTTTTCTCACGAACTGTTTGTTTTACTACGGGAATTTGATGCACGAGGCCGCGACGCAGAACTCGCTGTGTTAAGTACATCATGGCTTCCTGCGCTGACCGACCGGCCACAACTTCAGCGGCAGGTCTGGATGTTGTCTATCAATGCGCTGCGATCTACCGGGCAGAATCAGGCGGCGCTGGACGCAATACACAGTATGTTGGCGGTGTTTCCCGGTTCAGGTGACGCCTGGCAGCAACTGGCGGAGCAGTCGGAGCTTATGGGAGATACGTTCGCGGCAGAGAGGGCGCTGGCCCATATTGCCGAAGCAGAACCGGAGGGATCACCCCGTTGGCTAACTGTGTCTTTACGCCGCCTGCAACTGCTGGCCGTGGAAAAAGGGCCGGATACTCGCGGCTGTGCGCTGCAGCGCACAATTCAATGGTATAATCATCGTTTAGAGAAGGAACAGCAGCAGATTCTAGCGGTCTTAACTCGAGACATGGGCTGCCCGCTGCACAAGGAGTAACACGCATGCACATCAGACAATTTGATTCACAGTACTCCAGGCGACACTTCCTGGCGCAAATGGGCCGTGGCGTCCTGGCCACCGGCGTGCTGGCGCCGTTGTGGCCGACTATTGCAGCAAGCGGAAGTATAACCGACGCCTACCCTGACGAGTTGTTGTCGCTGGAAGCCTATACCGGCGGCAAGCTGGGTGTTGGCGACCAGATTGATGCCGGTAATGTCGAGCTGGTCAAGGATTTGCTCGACCCAATTCAGTACACGCAGATCTCCCAGATGGGGAGGGTGCTTAAGGTTCGGGCGACCACCACAGACATTATGAAACTGAGTCCCTGGGAATACATAGAAGCCACCTTGAGCAACCAGGGGCAGGCAATGTTTTCGGCTGATGGCAACGTGGTCACGCGGGAAGGAAAGCCCTGGATTGGTGGTAACCCCTTCCCCGACCCCAAATCCGCCCTGGAGATCTTTGCTGGAATTACTATGAGCTGGGGGCGTCACGATGTATCGCTTAACGCGGTCAAGGAATATGATCTCGACCCGGAGGGCAAGATCGCCTATAACTACCAATCTTGCTGGATTGAGATGAGCCCGGTGGGGCGACTGGTACTGGAGCCAAAACCGTATTGGCCCGGGCATGAAGACAAGTTGCGCTACCAGTCGGTGTTGTTTCTGACACCCAGTGATATCAGGGGTACTTCCTACCTTAACATTTGGCACTATGACCAGAATCGATACCCGGATCTGTACGGGTACCTTCCCGCCTTCAAACGCGTCAGGCGGTTTCCCACCAACCAGCGTTTCGAACCGCTGATACCCGGGTCTACCCTGTATCTGTCAGATGCCTGGGCGGCGGGCGACCCATTTCTCACCTGGGGCAATTACCGCACGGTTCATCGCGGTCCCGCACTGGCAGCCGTTAGCGGTAACTGGAACGGGAATGATCCCAACTGGGAGCACAGCGTTCACGGAGGGCAGAATGGTGATACCTTCTGGGATACCGAAGTAGAACTGGTTCCCGAGGCGATCGTGGTAGAGGCAGAGCCGACCGGGTATCCGCGGGCACCAGTGAGCAAGAAGCGCGTCTGGTTTGATGCCAGGACGCTGTTACCTCTCAGTATGGTGAGCTACGACCGCCGCGGTGAAATGTACCGTTCTTTTGACGGTGCTTTCTCCCTGTATGAGGATGGCGACAAGCGGGTAATGGATGGTAAACACCCCTACTGGTCCTGGACGCGGGTGCATGCGCACGATGTGCAAACCAACAGGATGACGCGTCTTGAGCAGGTACAGGAGGTGGCTGGTGGATTTCGGACACAGGTGAATGTAGAAGGGGTGTATGACAGATTTCTCACTCAGGCTGCGCTCAGACGTCTGGGAACCTGAGACAACACAAGGCGGTTTTCAGTCCGCTTTGTGTTGCGGTGGACGGTCTACCGGATGTTGCTCTTCGTGCTCTTCCGGGATGTCATCTTCCGGGAGGAAGTCATCTTCCGGGATGTTATCTTCCTGGAGGACGTCATCGCTGTCATAACTGCTCCCCAGATTCTGCTTGAATTCCTGGGAGGTGGTTTTGAATTGCTCGTTTGCCTTGTTCAGTTGATTTTTTACAGAATCAATTTCCAGCTCGTGCTCGATCTCCCGCTTCATCGTATTGAAGCCACGCTTGAAATGACTCAGCCATTGAGAGCCCGTTCGAATGGCGCCTGGTAGCCTCTCAGGCCCAATAACCAGTAGTCCTACGACCCCGATCAGGACAATCTCGGCAAATCCGATATCGAACATTATAAACCTGCCTGTGCGGCGTGCCGAATTACTGCAGCTTCCGCTGCGGCGGATAACTGCCCAACGCTTCTTTCAGCCATGCTCACTGTTTTCTCCCCGGGGCGATTGTGCGGTGTTGATTATGCCATAGCCAGGGCAAGGTGTGTCCTTGACGCTGCCAGTTGTACAGAGAAATTACTCCGAAAACTACCCGCGGGGGTGGTGCGGCAGACCCTGCGCCGGGCGAGTATGGGAGTAGTATTCTCAGGGGAAAAATCATGGACGAGTCTAATCAAAATCTGGGCGCCGACCCGTTTGCAGGGTCGCCACTTATTCCTTACGAGGAACTGGAAACGCTCACCCTGAACCAGGATCCGGACAATCCACGGGTGGCTCGTATTACCTTTAATCGCCCGGAAAAACTGAATGCAATAACCTTTCAGACACCCGGAGAAATACGCCGGGCAGTAGAAGCTGCCAATGCCTGTGACGATATTCATGTCATTGTGCTACAGGGTGCAGGGCCCGCGTTCTGCGCCGGCTACGACATCGGCCTGTTTGCCGAAGGGATGGAAGACCACCCCTGTAAACAGGAGTCGGAACATTGGGACCCTATGGTGGATTATCGCACTATGCGTAGCTACACCGACGATTTCATGAGTCTCTGGCGTTCCCATAAACCCACCATTGCACGGGTACACAAATACGCCATTGCCGGTGGTTCTGATATCGCCCTGTGCTGCGATCAGGTGGTCATGGAGGATACTGCCCGCATAGGCTATATGCCGGTGCGGGTGTGGGGCTGCCCCACAACGGCACACTGGACTTATCGGTTGGGGCCGGAGCGTGCCAAGCGCATGACACTCACCGGTGATTTAATCGATGGTGTGAAGGCAGCTGACTGGGGGCTGGTGAGTGAATCGGTCGCACCGGAGGCACTTACCGGGGCAGTGGATGCACTGGCCGCGCGTATCGGTAGTGTACCTACCGGTATGTTGATGATGCAGAAGATGATCGTCAATGAAGCGGTAGAACGGATGGGGCTGATGGCGAGCCAGACCATGGCCACCATGTTTGACGGTATTACCCGGCACAACCCGGAGGGAATGTGGTTCCGGCGACACGCCCAGGCGAACCGGTTCAAGTCGGCTGTCGAGTGGCGGGATTCGGGGCGGCCTATACCGGAAGGGGATGAGGCGCGGGCGGCTATCGCCGAGTTGGAGGCACAGATTGCCGAGTCACGGAAATCCACGACTTAAACAGGAATGCTATATGACGGTTAGAGTAGAGAAAAACGGTGCAGTTACCACGGTTATTCACAGTCGCGCGGAGGCCCGCAATGCGATGGATCCAGGCAGTGCGGAGGAACTTGTAGCCGCCTTTGTGGAGTTCGATAGAGACCCCAATGCGGCGGTGGCTGTTTTCTGGGGTGAAGGCGGTGCTTTTTGTGCCGGTTGGGACCTGAAGTATGCGAGTAGCCTGAAGGGTAAAGAAAGACCCCTTGGCGAGTTGGATTTTCCCGATGACCTCAGTGCTGCACCCCGGGGCCCTATGGGGCCCAGCAGACTGCAATTGTCCAAGCCTGTTATTGCCGCGATAGCAGGGCCAGCGGTGGCTGGCGGTTTTGAACTCGCGTTGTGGTGCGACCTTCGCATTATGGAGGAAAGTGCCTATGCTGGCGTTTATTGCCGACGCTGGGGAGTGCCCTTGATAGACGGCGGGACTGTGCGTTTGCCCCGGCTGGTAGGTCAGGGGCGAGCCCTTGAGATTATTCTTACAGGGCGCAAGGTGCCCGCCGAGGAATGCCTGCGAATAGGCGCCTGCGAACAGGTTGTGCCCGACGGGCAATCGCGGCAGGCAGCAGAGGCCATGGCTTTGGAAATTTCCCGCTTTCCCCAGGGTTGTATGCGAGCTGATCGTCGCTCAGTCTACCTGCAGCATGGACTTCCGGTTGAAGAAGCCCTCAGGGTGGAATGGGAAAACAGTTCGCCAATGCTCTCTGCTGAGGGCCTGGAGGGTGCCACCCGATTCAAGGACGGCAAGGGCCGCCATGGGGATTTTGGCAATATTTGATATGCAGTCCGTCCTGCTGACGTCCAGCGAAAGACACTAGAAACCAGAAAGGAGCAAATGTGCGGCCTATAGATTATTTCGACCGGGGTGTCCAGATCGCCCGGGACCAGGTATTTGTCGAGGGTAACGGCCACAGTTATACCTTTGGTGAGGCACAACAGGAAACCCGGTCAATTGCTTGCAGCCTCTACAACGCAGGCTTTGCGCTGGGGGATTCTGTCGCGGTGTTCTCGCCCAACGAGCCGGCGGCGGTGGTGTGTATCCTCGCGACTTATCGCGCCGGAGGTGCGTGGGTGCCGGTCAATGTGCGCAACGCTCCCGGGTCAAATGCGGAATATATGGCGTACGTTAATACCCGGTGGCTGTTCTTTCACTCGTCAGTGATTGAGGACGTTAACAAAATCATACCACTGCTGCCAGACCTCAAAGGGGCGGTGTGCATTGATTCAGGCGATACCGGCTATCCGGCATTATCAGAGTTTTACCAGCCTTCAGATATTACCTCGGTGCCGGACTGGTCAGACCCTTTCAGTGCACCGGACTTTGTCTTTTCGCGCTGGCCCACCGGCGGTACAACCGGGCCCTCCAAAGGCGTTGAGATCAGCAATCGAGCCATTTGCACAATGATTGAACTGGGGCTGCGGCATTATATCGGCGAGCAAACCGAGCGTGTTGTACATCTTGCGGTTGCACCAATTACGCATGCCGCCGGGGTGATTATCAACATCTATGCAGCTGTGGGAGGTAAGACGGTTGTGCTGCCGCAGTTTGATGCAGTTGCCGTGTTGCGCGCCATTGAGAAACATCGGGTCACCCACATTTTCCTGCCTCCCACCGCCTACTACGGCTTGCTTGATGAGGCCGCCAAAAACGACTACGACACCTCCAGCCTGCGCCAGTTATTGCTCGCTGCCGCCCCGGTATCGCCGGACAAGTTACGGCAGGGAGTGGAGCAGTTCGGTCCGGTTCTTTGCCAGTGCTTTGGTCAGGCGGAGTCACCTATGCTGGTATCGTGGCTAAGCCCCAGCGTGTTGGCGGCGGCTATCGCCGGCAAACACCCTGAGCGCATTGCCAGCTGCGGCCAGGTGACCTCGCCGACACGGGTTGCCATTCTGGATGAAAACGGTGTTGAGTTGCCGTTGGGAGAACGTGGCGAAATTTGTGTTCGGGGCCCGCTTGTTACGCCCGGATATTATAAAAAGCCTGAAGACACGGCTGCCGCCAGAAAGTTTGGCTGGCATCACACTGGCGATGTCGGCACCCTTGACGAATATGGATACCTGTATATCGTGGACCGCCTGAAGGATATGATCATCACGGGTGGGTTCAACGTGTTCAGTGCGGAGGTCGAAACCCCGATTCTGGCGCAGCCTGAAGTACTGGAGTGCGCAGTGATAGGTGTGCCGGACGCCAAATGGGGCGAGTCGATCAAAGCGGTTGTGGTATTGCGAGAGGGCTATAGCCTCACGGAGCAGGAACTTATTGCCCGTATCAGGGAAAAGCTGGGCGGCGTGAAAACTCCCAAGTCGGTCGAGATACGTGATCAAATCCCCAAGACCAATGTCGGCAAGACAGACAAGAAGGCCCTGCGCAAACTCTTTTGTGAATAGCGCAGGGCACAGATGCCAGCTCTGGCGCTAAATTCAACGGAGATCAGTAATGAAAGTAATACAGGTACCTCAACCCGCAACGCTTGATTCCCTCAAGGTGGTGGAATGCGATCAGCCGCAGCCCGGCTTTGGTGAAATTCTCGTGCGAATCAGGGCGAGTTCCCTCAATTACCACGACTACGCAGTGGTGGCGGGTATGTTGCCCGTCGACGATGGGCGCATCCCCATGTCAGATGGTGCGGGGGAAGTCGCAGCCCTGGGTGAAGGGGTTACCGCGTTTGCGGTGGGTGACAAGGTCATGTCGACGTTTTTCCCGGGCTGGCCCGGTGGGCCCGTTTCCGCCGAGCGTACCCTGGGTGTACCCGGCGACCACATCGATGGCTTTGCCGCAGAGTATGTGTGCATGCCCGTCTCGGCTTTTACCGCTATGCCCAGGGGTTATACGTTTGAAGAGGCGGCAACACTGCCCTGTGCCGCGCTCACAGCGTGGCGAGCGCTGTTTGTAGAAAACGCCATCCGGCCAGGGACTACTGTGCTCACCCAGGGAACAGGTGGTGTATCTATCTTTGCGCTACAAATGGCCAAGGCGGCGGGTGCACGGGTTATATCGACGTCATCCTCGGAAGCGAAACTCAACAGGCTTACGGAGCTGGGTGCAGACCATGTTATCAATTATCGGGAAACCCCCGAATGGGGTGCGCAAGTGCTTGAGCTTACCCAAGGCCGTGGGGTTGACGCGGTTGTGGAGGTCGGCGGTCCCGGGACACTACCGCAGTCTATCGCGGCAGCGCGGGTCGGGGGGCATATTTCGCTGATCGGTGTATTGACCGGCTGGGGCGGTGAGGTGCCAACCTCTGAAGCTATGTGGAAAAACGTCACCATTGCGGGCATAACCGTGGGTTCACACGATCACCAGCGAGATATGACAAGAGCCCTGGAAGCAGCCAGCTTCCGGCCTGTTATCGATTCCAGCTTTGCGCTGGAAAATATTTCCGACGCCTTCAAATTACAGGAGTCCCAGAAACACTTCGGTAAGATCTGCCTCACTATGTAATTGACGAAACCGTAAAATGGGCGGTTCCGGCATATAGTCGCTAAAAACTACCCGCCCGGGTGGCGTCCGGGTCTCTCTTCTCAAATAGTCTTCTTGCATGCCAGTTTCATTCGGTTTATTGCAAGTATTTTGAGGTAGAGAACCCATGGGGAAGCTCATCAATATCGACAACGGCGGCACACTGACAGATTTTTGTGCCCTCGACGGCGAAACGATATATCACACCAAGGCCCTAACCACACCGTTTGACTTGAGCAAGTGCTTCTTTGACGGGATGAAGAAGCTTGCCAGGGACATCTATGGAGACGAGGGGCAGGTGGATCAGCTGCTCCAGAGCACCGATTACATCCGTTATTCAACCACCTTGGGTACCAACGCCCTGGTGGAGCGCAAGGGCCCGCAACTCGGGCTGTTGGTCGATAGCGAGGACAACCTCGCGCTGCTTACCGAATCAGCCGAACAGAGTTCACTATTTTCCGACCTTATTGCTGACCGTGTTGCCACCATCGATCTGTCCCTTTCCGATACGGATATGGAGGCGGGTATTGTTGCCGCAGTCAATCGCGTGGCAACGTCGGGTGCCAGCCGGATATTGCTGTCGATCAATCTGCCCGAGTTCAAACGCATTGAGGCGAAGCTGTGCGGCATTATTGGTCGCAAATTTCCGTCCCACTTGTTAGGTGTTGTTCCCGTGCTGTCCGCAGGTGAACTGACCGATGATCCGAACTACGCTAGACGTACCTGGTCTGTGGTGATGAATGCGTTCCTGCACCCCGGGATGGAGCGATTTCTCTACAGCGCCGATCATCGTCTGAAGGCGCATAAAACGAGAAATCCGCTGTTAATATTCCGCAACGACGGCGGGGCCGCGCGGGTAGCCAAAACTACCGCGCTTAAATCCTATGGCTCGGGCCCGCGTGGTGGTATGGAAGGTGTCAAGGCGCTGGCCGGGCACTACGGCTACAAGAAAGTGCTTTCCTATGATGTGGGCGGCACGACCACTGATATTGGTGTTGTCGTGGATGGCGCGTTGACCACTGACAGGCACGGCCATATTGAAGGTGTGGAAGTCAGTTTTCCACTGGCGAATATTTTCAGCGCAGGCGTGGGTGGCAGTTCGGTTATCGCCACGGATGGCAAGGACATTACGGTGGGGCCGGAATCCGTTGGAGCCGCACCTGGCCCTGCCTGTTTTGGTCTTGGCGGCAAGCGGGCCACTATCACCGATGTATTTTTGTTGTTGGGTGTATTAGACCCCGCCACATATTTTGGCGGGGAGTTCAGCCTTGATGCTGAGCGGGCCACCCAGGCCATCACGACCAATATCGCTGAACCGCTGGGCCTGGAACTGAACGAGGCACTGATCCGGATGTTCAACGCCTGGGTTAACAAAATCGCTATGGCTCTGAAAAGCTACAGTGACATCGACGACGAAACGACATTGGCAGGGTTTGGCGGGGCGGGTGCCCTGGCAGCCACGCGTATCGCAGATGCAACGGGTGCGAAGCGAGTCATCATCCCCGGCCTTGGCGCTGTTTTCAGTGCAGTCGGAATCGGCTTTTCGCCGCTGTCACAGGTCTACCAGTTCACCCTGGATGAACACAGCGATGAAGCTCTTCATCGCGTTGTAAGCAGTACCCGTGCTCGCGCGCAAAAGGATATGTTCGCTGAAGGAGTGGATCTGCAAGACTGTATTGTTGAAATGTCCTTGCTTCGTGTGCGGAACAATCAAGAAAGGGTATTTCCGATTACAGAGACCAGTGTATTGCCCAGCGACGTGCAGGAAGATGACAGATTAATACTGCTCTATGAAGCCAGGAAACAGATCAGTCAACTAAGTTTCAGCCCGGTGGGTGATGAGACTAGCCAGGACGCCAGAGTCCACAGCAGCCGTCGCGTCATGGTGGATGCCGGTAGCTATCAGGATGTGCCGGTTATTCGTCTGGAAGACCAGAGCCCCGGTGTGACGGCTGAAGGTCCGGTGATTATAGAAGAGGCATTCTTTACCGGGCTTATTGATCCCGGGTGGCGCCTGACTGTGTCCGGAAACAACGATCTGATTCTTGAAAAAATAGTGTGAGGAGAAGCGAATGAAAGCGAATATCACAGAGTACTTGCGCGTTAACCTCGATACCGAAATGTGGGAGTGTCGCAATTGTGACAACGAGCTTATCTCTGCGCACGAAAACTATAAACGCGGTCTGTTGGTACACGACCGCAATCCCAGTGAGATTCACAAACCGCTGATAGACCCGGAACTCTACAGCTACAGTTTCGCGCCGGACCCTGTCTATACCGCCATGTTGGAATTTTACTGTCCGCATTGCGGCACCATGGTGGAAGTTGAATACACGGTGCCAGGGCACCAGCCGGTACATGATATCGAGTTGAACCTGGTCGACTTGAAGAAAAAAGTGGCTTCCTGGGGCGATATACCTGAGCGGCCGGAGATTCCCGATACAGCGCGAGAGCGCTCTGCTCACCACCACTAACAGACTGGAGAGACAAGAATAATGAGACGTATATCCGTCGATATTGGTGGCACTTTCACCGACTGTTTCGTTGTGTGGGATGGCGTAAACGTAGGTGCCAAAGCGCTCACCAATCACCACAATCTGTCACAGGGTTTTAATGATGCCCTGGATGTCGCCATTGGCGATCTCGACATTGATAAAGCCACGCTACTGGGTGGCGTTGATTCTGTGCGTTACTCCACGACGCTAGGCACCAACGCGTTGATCGAACGCAAGGGGCCAAGAATCGGATTGATTATCACAGAGGGGTTCAATAGTACCGTGCCTCTGTCCCGGGGCCGCGGCTATGGTGAAGGAATCCCCTTCGAGCAACAGCGCGATCTTCCCAATGCCGTGCGCCCCGATCCGATTGTTCCCATACCGCTTATTAGCGGTGTAAGAGAGCGGGTGGCCTACAACGGCGATATCCTGATGCCTCTGGATGAAGATGATCTTCGCGACAAGCTGCGATACCTGGTCGACCAGGGTGCCGAAACCATTGTGGTTTTATATGCCAACAGCGTTGTTAACCCTGAGCACGAATTGCGGACGCGGGAAATATTCTTGCAGGAGTATCCGTCCTATTTGCTTGGAGCTATTCCGCTGCTGTTATCTCACCAGGTGGTGGGTCGTAAGGGTGAGTACACCCGCGCCATGTCTACCATTATCGATGGTTTTCTGCACCAGGTGATGTACCACGGGCTGGGTAACCTGGAAGCCTATTTGCGTGAAAATGGCTACATGAAGCCGATGCTCATTTCCCATAACTCCGGCGGCATGGCGCAGCTCAATTCCACCGACGCACTACAAACCGTGCATTCCGGGCCAGTGTCAGGTATTGCAGCCTCTGAGCACCTATCGTTCAGCGGGTCGCTGGGCAATATTGTCGCCAGCGATATGGGTGGCACCAGCTTTGATATTGGTATTGTTGTTGAAGGTGGTGAGAAATATTACGACTTCAACCCGGTGATAGACCGTTGGCTGGTCAGCGTTCCTATGGTACACCTGGTCACACTGGGTGCTGGCGGTGGTTCGATTGCCTCCTACGACCAATTGCATGAGTCGATTAAAATAGGTCCTGAAAGCGCCGGCTCAGACCCCGGCCCTGCCTGTTACGACCGCGGAGGTATGCAACCGACTGTTACAGATGCCGATCTGCTACTGGGTTACCTGGATCCAGGGTTTTACGCCAATGGGCGCATCAAGCTAAGCCCCGCCCGGTCGCGGTTTGCGATTGAGGAAGAGTTATGTGATGACCTGGACCTCGACATCATCGAAACCTGCAAGTACATCAAGCAAACCGCCGATGCCAATATGGCGAACGGTATAGCCACGGAGCTGCGCTCAAGAGGCTACGAGCCTTCTGAATTTACCACGCTTGCCTATGGCGGTAACGGGCCACTGCACTGCTGTGGTATTGCCAACGCCCTGGGTGTTACCAGGGTGCTGGCGCCACCATTCAGTTCTGTATTCTCTGCTCTGGGTGCCGGCAACGTAAACCAGATGCATATTCACGAGCAGTCAACTTATACCGTGCTGTATCACACCGTGACTAAAACCTTGTTGACTGATTTCGATACGCTCAATGCGAAAATTGAAGAGCTTGAGAATCGCGGGCGTCAGGATTTATTGCGCCAGGGGCTGAATTCCGAGCACATTTGCTTCCGCCTGGAATTCGACATGCGCTACGGCAACCAGCGAGTGGAAACCGCTGTAGAGTCGGATGTCACCCGATTTTATAATGTGAAGGACATTGTTGCCCTCATCAAGCGGCTGCATAAACGTTATGGGGAACGGTTTGGCGAAGGCAGCCAGGCAGAGGAGTCCGGTGTCAGGATTAACACCGTCCGGGTCAGTTCCTATGTGGAGTTGGAAAAAGTCGATTTTACCGACATTAAACCCCTGTCAGAGCGACTGCCGGTGGCGTCAGTGGCTTCGCGTGATTGCCATTTCGTCGGTACAGACGGCGCGGTTGTGACGCCGGTATACGATGATGCCGCGCTTCACCCCGGCTCATATATTGAAGGCCCCGCCGTGGTTACCACGGTGGACACCACCTACCTGGTGGAACCCGGCTGGAATTTCCATGCCTCTAACTCCGGCGCTGTCTGGTTTTTCAAAAGCCAGTAGCAATGCGATTGACGAAAACCCACGAATAAATAGGTAGGAATAGATCATGGCCAGCAGTCAAGTACAAGAGACCCTGTCATCGGATGATCAAATGGTACTGGACCAGTTTGTCAGCGAAAACAAACTGTTCTATGGCCCCGACCCCGAGATTATGAACGATCACAGTCTGGCGCCCAGGACGTCAGCGGAGGAGCGCATCCTGTCCGATGGCTTCGATACCCAATTGGCCAATATTGTGCGTGGACGCGTTCAGTCGGCACTGGATGAGTCTCACACCATGGTGGAGCAGATGGGTGTAGCACCGGGGGCGAAATGGGGTGACCTGGTGACCTCGGTGTCCACCTCTTGTGGCGACCTGGCCTTATGCGGTACGCGAGGTATCGTGGTGTTCGCGTCGGTGGCCCAGTATGCGATCAAGTTTGTTCACAAGTACTGGATGGATGAGAAATCAGTAGGGGTTAACGAGGGCGACGCCTTCATTCACAACGATTCCAGCTATGGCGCGGTGCACAATACAGACCAGAGTCTTGCCATGCCGGTATTCTGGGACGGCGAACTGGTCTGCTGGGTATCTGCCACGATTCACGAAGGGGAGAATGGCGCCATTGAACCGGGCGGTATGCCGTCAATTGCGGAGACCAAGTTCGATGAAGGGCTGAAGATGTGCCCGTTCAAGGTGGTGGAAAATGACGAGTTGCGCCGTGACCTGGTGAACTTTCTGCAAAACTCTGTCCGCGACCCCAAGCTGCAATTAGCCGATATGAAAGTGAAGCTTCACGCCATACTGCGGCTGCGGGAGCGCGTACGCGCTGTACTGCGCGAATTCGGCGCCGATGCCTTGCAGGGAATGTTGCGAAAAACGCTGGAGGACACCGAGGCCGAGGTGAAACGCCGAATAGAAGAAATTCCTGACGGTATTACCCGTGTGACTTCCTTCCTCGACGGCGACCTGCGCGAACATGTTATGGCGAAAATACCGATGAAGGTGACGGTGGATGGCTCGCGCATGATCTGGAGTTTTCACGGCGCTTCTCCGGAGCTGAGCAATCGCGCAATAAACACTGTGCTGGCATCCTTCAAAACCTGTCTGATGACCGGTCTATTGATATATATCTGGCCAGATCTGCCGAAAAATCAGGCAGTGTTCAGCGCTGTAGAAGTTGAAGCAGACCCCAATTCCATGATTAACTCTTCGGCTATTGCACCCAACGCCATGAGTCTCATATCCGTGTTCAAGGCGTTCACCATGCCCGCTCAGGCCATGGCAAAACTGATCTACTGTATGCCGAAACGGTACACCGCGGTGAATGCTCCCGCGTATAACCAACCCGCGACCCTGGTATATGGTGGACTGACACAACACCACGAGATTACCGGAAATTTTTGTGCCGATATCAATGGTAATGGCACGGGCGGGCGTGAGAACAAAGATGGCGAGCACTCGCTGTCACCGGTATTCGGTTACATGGCAGATACCGGGGAAATGGAACTTGCGGAAGAGGAGCTTCCCTACGTGCGGCTGGTGTCCCAGAAAATCACCAAAGACCGCGTAGGCTTCGGTAAATACCGTTCCGGCCAGGGTTATGAACAAATTGTTACGGTCAGAAACAGTACCGATTTCGGCTTTATGACGGGGCAATGCGGCGGCAAGCATCCCGCAACGGTCGGGCTATTCGGGGGCTATGGTTGCCCCGCTTACCCGTTGGCAAAAATCAAGAATATCAATATATTTGAGACACTCGTGGACAACCCCGAACAGTTTGAGTTTGACATGGTCAAACTGATGAACGAGAGGAAGATTCCCGGTGGGGATTATATCGTGCAGGACGCGGGTATGAATTTTGAACCCTGTGCCACCGGCGAGCTCTACATGATTTGTCAGGGCGCAGGCGGCGGCTACGGTGACGTGCTGGACCGCGATCCGTCCATGGTTATGACAGATATCGAAAACCAGTTGCTGAGCCCGGAGGTTGCACGCGACATCTATAAGGTGGCGTTCAATGAGTCTAATCTTGTGCTGGATGAGGAGGAGACCAGGCAGCTGCGCGAGAGCGAGCGCAAAGCGCGTATAGCCCGCGGCATTCCCTACGACGAGTTTGTCAGCACCTGGGTGACCGATGGCCCAGCCGAGGAGCTTCCGTATATGGGAAGCTGGGGTGACGACGCCAGTGTGTTGGTCGTGTCTCCGCCTGGCGCCGCGCGCTACACAATACCTGCCGGTAGTGCCGGTGTAATGATCTCCAATCCCAAGGACAGGAAAATTACAGAGCTGGAAGCGGAGATTCGGGAGCTGAAAAAAGAGCTGGATGTCCGTTCGACCAGTTAGAACCATGCTGCGCCTGGTACAGAACAGAAGGAGTACACAGCAATGTCGGTAGTGCTGACAGAGTATCTTGAAAAACTTGGCACAGAGCACACGCCACTGTGGATAGATGCGTGGGACTACGGTAAAGCCGTGCTGGCCAGAGGCGGTGAGCCGCCCTGGGATGATGTGGGTGCCCTGGTTGCCTATCACCGGCAACTGCAGGGCCTGGTGAATTCAGACATTCTTGTAATAGAACTCGGGAGCTTTTATCAAAGCTGGTTGCAGCGCTCGCCAGCTTTGGCAGAAGCCATGGCAGCAAAGAAACGCCTGGGCTACGCCTTGCGAACGCTGTTGGCAGATGCTGCATCCCGGGCGCATTTGCGCGAGATTGTGGATGCGCTGGCCGGGTTGTATCCCGGTCGACCGTTGCTGCTGGCCCTGCCGTCTCCTAAATACTGGATGTCCATCGCTTATTGCCAGGCACATGGGCTCAGTGAAGCGGGGGTCAGTTGGGACGATGCTGAATCGGCCTCCATGTATGTCGCGGACTATCTGCGAAATTTCGCGGCTTGCGAAGTCGCGGGTTTACTGTTGCGTGATGTTGACGGGCCGTCTACAGACGAAGAGGTCGCCCGTTATCAGCCGGTACTGAATGTGGCAGATCATTATCGCTGGCAGGTGGTGCTGGATGGTTGTAGCGCTGACTATCAACCCGGATCAGCGCAAGGTGTCAGCTTCTGTCTGGCGGCCAGCGCCGTGGACAACAGCTGCCCGAAAATTTCCCTGGATGAATGGCCGGGGAAAACAGATGAAAGGCCGGCGTTTGTTTACCTGAACGTTCCTGCGGCAGCAGTTCCGGAATCCGTACTGGATTGGCTGCAGGTGGCGAGAAACGACTCGGTGTGAAACGACTCGGCGTGAAACGACTCGGCGAGAAGAGACTAAAAAGGATTCCAATGAAAAAGGCGAGCGCCAGAATTTTCTCGAGCTTCGAGATGCCATCCCTGTCACTGCCAAGCCGCATTGTCATGGCCCCGATGACCCGCTATCTGTCCCCCGGCTACGTACCATCGCCAGAAGCGCCCGCCTACTATGCCCGGCGTGTTGAGGGAGGAGTAGGCCTGGTCATTACTGAGGCCACCATTGTTGACGAGCCGCACGCAACTGCCTATGAGGATGTTCCTGGCATGTATGGTGAAGAGGCTGCGACGGCCTGGAAGGCGGTGGTGGATGCCGTTCATGCTGCGGGTGGCAAGATATTCACCCAGTTGTGGCATACCGGCGCTATCAGAAAGCCCGGTGTTGGACCCCAGCCGGAGCTTCCGGCACTCAGCCCATCCGGGCTACTGATGCCCGGCGTGCCGTCAGGGCGGGAAATGAGCCAGAGTGACATCGAGGCGGTGATCGCTTCTTTCGCACGCGCTGCCGCACTGGCAACAACACTGGGCTTTGACGGCATTGAAATTCATGGCGCCCACGGCTATCTCGTTGACCAGTTTCTCTGGGAGGGTAGTAATCAGCGCAGTGATGCCTATGGGGGTGACCTGGAGTCGCGTAACCGTTTTCCCGTGGAACTTGTCAGCGCGGTGCGCGCCGCCGTGGGGCCGTCCGTGCCGATCAGTTTCCGATTTTCCCAGTGGAAGCAACAGGACTACTCTGCGCGACTGGCACAGAGTCCTGAGGAACTGGAGAAGGTGCTGTTGCCGCTGGCCAATGCTGGTGTTGATATTTTTCACGCCAGCACGCGCCGGTTCTGGGAGCCGGAGTTTCCGGGGTCCGATCTTAATCTGGCGGGCTGGGCCAGAAAAATCACAGGAAAAACCGCGATTTCAGTTGGTAGCGTCTGCCTCGACACGGACTTTGTTGATGGCAGTGGCAGCTATGAAAAACTGATGCAGGATTTTACCGATTCCGAACACGCTACTCAGGAAGAACTGCTGGAATCGGTTGGTCATCTGATGTCCACCTCCGCTGGGGCCGCGGGCCTGCACGGTCTTGAAGAGCGGCTTGATCGCAATGAGTTTGACCTGGTGGCAATCGGTCGGGCGCTGATTGCCAATCCGGACCTGCCAATACTTCTGTCCAAGGGCAAGTGGGAGGATGTGCGCCCCTACGATGCCGAGATGTTAGCGGAACTTCGTTGAGCCATTAAACGGCTGCAGTCCTGTGGTCGTAATAAGCTGATAGTAGCGTTAATATGTGGCCAGGAAGAGGTCGTACCTGTCGCCCCGTCTCAGGGGCTCTGCACGGTTGATGCTGCTTCTCCGGCGATGAGTTGTACGGATAATTATAATGTTTGATAAGGACGCCAGTGTTCCCATTCCCGAGGTCCCGACCTCGGCAAAGGGCTACAAGTTTCATCCACCGCTATTGATCGCAACTTCAATTTGGCGGCATCGTCTTGTCTCGGATATTCTTGCCGATTCCCAGTATTCGGCTGTGGTCATACAGGGGCCTGCCGGGCACGGCAAAAGCACTTTGATGCGGCAAGTCCTGGAGCAATGCCGGGCAATCGGTACAGCTGTTAGCTGGCTGACTTTGGACGAGGGCGATAATGATATAAGCCGCTTCAACACGCAGCTGACAAACCTGGCCAGTAACGCTTTTACCGATGAACTCACGGGAAAGAGTGCCGTACCGGGACCTGCCCAGGGCAATAGTGCAGTAGAAAATATTCTGCGGTTCTTTGAAACCATGGACAAACCGGTAGCGTTATTTATCGATGAGTTTCAATCCATCGATGAGAGCGTCAATATTTCATTACTGAATACGCTTATTGAGCGTAGCCCTCCGAACATCACCTTCTACATCGGGTCGCGATCTGTCCCAGACCTGGTAACAGGGCGGTTGATGATCAGCGGACGCATCAAATGGATTAAACCTGAACAGCTGTGCTTTAACACCGCGGAAGTGTTGGAGTTTCTTATCGCACGTGGCCTGGATGTAACAGAGCTTGAGGCACAGGCGTTTCGTGAGCAAACAGGCGGTTGGCCTGCGGTTCTGCAGCTGGTACAACTGGCTCTCAAAGGCGGCAAGGTGGATCGGTATACTTTGCTGCGCTGGGTTAAAGGCTGTGAGCACGAGTTAACTGATTACCTGGCGCTTAACGTTATGTTGGACCAGTCGCCTGGCCGACAGCGTTTTTTACTGCGAACGAGCGTGCTTAATCGTCTCAGTGCGCCGCTATGCGATCTTGTTACCGGGGAAAGTGATTCACGGAAAATACTTCATGAACTGGTGTCGGAAGGACTATTCACCAGCGCTATGGATTTTGAGCAGGACTGGTTCAAATACCACTCTGTCTTTTCCCGCTATTTGAAAACCCGGCTTGCGGCAGAGGATGCAGCGGAAGTGCTGTCCATTCATCGGGTGGCATCCGCCTGGTTCAATGAAAATGAGTATCCGGAAGATGCAGTGCGTCATGCCGTAGAGGCAGAGGAATATGAGCTGGCAGCTGACATTCTTGATGAATGGATTCCCGACCTGATTCGGGGCGCGAGACTGCAGACCGTTGATCAACTTTGTCGCCTTATCCCCGATGCGGTTTTTCGACGTCGCCCGATGGTTTGCTGGCGACGAATCTGGGCACAGATGTTTCTTGGGCAGCAGGTCAGGGCGAGGCAGACGCTGCAATCACTGGAGCAGTATTGGCAAAAAAAGGGCGGCGATCCTGGAGACTTTTCGACATCGCTCAAATTGTTGCAATGGGCTCAGGGCTTTGTCAGTGACGATCCTGTCCGGCTCGCGCAGGGTGTAGAGAAAATCGAATTCACCCTGGTCGACCTCGACAAATTCCGATGTTTTGAAATGAACGTGGTGGCAAACCTGCGAGCCATACACCAGTTGCAGGTTGGAAATCTGCCTGAGGTACGGGAGTGGGCACTGCTGGGGGAATCTTTGGGTTCTCGTGGTGAAGCCGCATTCAGTCGCGCCTATGCTATCAGCGTGATCGCTTATGCAATGGTACAGGAGGGGCATCTTACCCAGGCTATTGAAAAGCTGAGATCGGCGCTGAGCGATGCAGAGTTAAAGATACAGGGTTCTTTCGCAACGGCGTCTATCTCCGCACTTTACGGCTTTGCTCTCTACGAATCCGGTAATTACTACGAAGCAGAAAGCCACTTGCGTGACACCATCGAGATGATTTCACAGACCTCGTTGCTCGACTGGCGCATTTCGGCTTATATCTCCCTGGCGCGTGCCAGTCTCCTGACGGAAGGGGAGAGCATTGTTTGTGGAGATATCATCGATACCGCCGAAAAAAATGGTCTGGTGGAAGGTTTTCCTCGCGTGGTCAGAGTGATGCGGCGGGAGCGAATTCGCCTTGCACTGGTCAATGGCAACTGCAGTGAGGCGAAACTGATAGATGGCATAGGTGAGGTTGCGGGCGAGCTGGCCATTCCAGAAGGCTCCATACATTTGGCAGAGTGGTGCGATGATAGTGTCATTCACAGGGCGAGAATGAATATCTGCTGCGCGGATCCAGCAGACGCCTTGAAAGCGCTTGCACCGGCGCTTGAGCAGGCCGAGTCCAGAGGGTGGGTGCGACGGAGCATCAAGTTATGGATTCTAAATGGCCTGGCGCACAGGGCCATGGGTGACACGCCCAAGGCACGGCAATCACTTCTCAAGGCGGTAGAGCTGGCTTACCCCGAAAGCTATATCTCACTGTTTATTGAAGAGGGAGAAAACTGTTTTGCGATACTCATGGAAGTCGGTGAATCGGCTAAAATGAGCCATAAAAAGCCCGTGTTACTTTTTGTTCAGAAAGTTCTCAAGCTGGCCGATTACTCCACAGATTCAGGCGTAGATGCTATACCCTCGCAGGCCATTACTGATCAGCTGACGAAAAGGGAAATCGACATACTGCGGCTGGTGGTCAGCGGGTCAACCAATGCCGAAATTGGTGACAGCCTGTTCGTGTCTTACAACACGGTGAAGTTTCACATGAAAAATCTTTATGCCAAGGTGGGTGCCAACAACCGGGTGAACCTCACACAGATTGCGCGCCGGATGGACCTGGTCTAAGGTCCCGCCCGTTGGCTCGGCCACCGTTTGATTCGCGCATACTGCCCGGAGCCATACCTGTCCAGCGCTTGAAGGCGTGGCTGAATGAGGGCGCATCGGCGTAGCCCAGTCGCACCGCGATTTCTTCCATGGTCAGCCCGGTGGTCTTCAAATACTCTGCGGCGAGATTGTGCCGAACGTTTTCAACCAATTCCAGGTAGCTGGTTTTTTCTGCCGCGAGCTTGCGCTGAATAGTGCGCGGCGTCATATGTAAACGCTCGGCGATTTTTTCCAGACTGGCTATCTGGTTCGGCAGTTGCAGCAGGTGCTGCCTGATCACTTCTGAAAAGCTGCCCTGTTCAACGAGGTTGGCACAAATCTGTTCACATTGCGCCGCGAATATTCGCGCAGATTCCGATTCGGTTTGTAGTAGGGGAGTCTCCAGGTAGCTCTCGGAAAAGCGGAAGTTGTTGGAGTCGGCATTGAAATTAATCTGGCAATTAAACGTATCCCGATACAGTTGTGCATGGGACGGTTCCGGCAGGGCCACATTAACCTCAGTCAGCGGCAGGGTAAATCCCAGCGCGTCACAGCCGACGGTATAGCCGGCAGCGAGACTGCGTTCAACCATATACGGGCGGCATTTACCTATGTCCTGGTGCGGCTCCAACTCAATAACGGCCTCGCCATTCTCTGTGTAGAGAGACCAGTACATGTAGGTCCAGGTCATGGGCAGGTACTTGAACACAACCCGGAAGGCTTCGGCCAGATTGTCGCTGGTCATGGCAGCCAGTCCGAGCATGCCATAGAACGAAAGGTGATAACGAGGCCCGCAGCGTAAACCCAAACCCGGCCTGTCCAGCGCTTCCAGAGCGCTGGCAACAAAGGCGAGTTCTTTCTCCCGGTCCATGGTGTAATCCGGGTCGTCCAGCGCGGAAAGGGGTATCCCGATATCAGTCAGTATCGGTAACGCATCCAGGCCCTCCTCTTTGAGGATGGCGATAAAAGGCTTCAGGCCATAGGCTCTGTGGCGTAAACGGCCTATGGGTTTGACCGGCGGCAAAATCAGGGTTTTTATAGCTTCTTCTCCTTTATATGCTGTCGGAAATTAACAAACATAATGTCGCCTGTAAACATCTTCCGAGAGCTGTTCATTCGATAACCTGAGAAAATAACAGCTCGATCCCGATAATAAATAATCCTTGGAGCCACTCTCAGTGCGACAAAATGCTTATATCGCCGGCGTCGGCATGACCGACTTCGGAAAACACCTGAACAGGGGACTGAAATCTTTAGCGGGAGAGGCCATTACCACGGCCCTCGCGGATGCCGGTCTGGCGACCGGCGATGTGAATGCCGCTTACATGGGCAATGCCGCTGCCGCCGTTATCACCGGCCAGGTGTGTGTCCCCGGTCAGATGGTTTTGCGGTCGCTGGGTATTGGCGGCATACCCGTCGTCAACGTAGAAAACGCCTGTGCCACTGCGGCAACGGCTTTCCAGCAAGCCGCGACCATGATTACCTCAGGGCTGTACGATGTTGTTCTGGCCTGTGGCAGCGAGAAGCTCTATCACGAGGATAAGCAGCGCACGTTCTCGGTTTTCACCGGCGCGGTGGATGTGGAATCCATGGACGAGGTGATGGCGGGAATCCGCCAACGACTCAAAGCCAGTGGCGCTGACCTCGATACCGAAGGCAGTGGCACCTCGCGCTCGCTGTTTATGGATATTTACGCCGCGTGGGCTATCGACCATATGAAGCGCTACGGCACCACGCGGGAGCAATTTGCTGCCGTATCAGCCAAAAACTCCTACCACGGCAGCCTGAATCCCAAAGCCCAGTTTCGTAACAGGATTTCAATCGAAGACGTACTGGGAGCGCGGGAGGTAGCGTGGCCGCTGACCTTACCCATGTGCTCCCCGATTGGAGACGGTGCTGCGGCGGCTGTGTTGGTCAGTGAACGCAAGGCCCGGGAACTTGGCATGGGCCGTATGGTGAAGATCGAGGCTGCTCAGTTGACCAGTGGCTGGGATTACGCTGACGGTGAGGAAGGTGTTGCAGCCGGCTCCGCCCGCCAGCTCTACGAGAGCGCGGGAATCGGCCCATCAGAATTGCATTGTGTGGAATTGCACGATGCCTCTGCTCCGTCAGAACTTATGTACTACGAGTATCTGGGCTTGTGCAAACCCGGTGAGGGCGGAGCATTCGTTGAGGCGGGACATTCCAGCCTCGGCGGCAAAGTGCCGGTAAATACCTCCGGTGGGTTGATGCGCAAAGGGCACCCAATTGGCGCGACGGGCCTTGCCCAGATTGTGGAACTGACTGAGCAACTGCGCGGTGAGGCGGGCGACCGCCAGGTGGAGGGTGCAAAGGTTGCCCTGGCGGAAAATGGTGGAGGGTTTATCGGCAATGATGCGGCAGCGCTCGCTTTGACGCTGCTGACGCGGTGAAATGAGGTGTCTCACCGTGGCTGATCAAGCAATTTTTGCGAACCTTATAGAGCACTGGGCCGACAGCGGTAGTGATTTTGATGTGCTCACCTTTGTCCATGTTGACCAGAATAATGAGCTGGCAGAGGAAACGCGCAATTACCGTGCCCTCTATGACAATGGCCAGCGCCTGGCCGCCGGGCTTGTTCAGGAGGGCATGTCCGGGGGTGACCGTTTCGCCCTGTTGATGCAAAACCACCCTGAGTTTGTGGATACGATGGTGGCATCATCGGTCTGTGGGACTGTATTTGTCCCAATTGACCCCCGCAGCCGTGGCGAAAAGCTGGCCTTTATGCTCGGCTTTTCCGAATGTCGTGGAGCGGTGGTGGCCGATTACGCGCTGGCGCAGGTACTTGCGGTGCTGCCACAGCTGCCATCTATCGAATGGCTCTGGGTGTTAGGCACTGGTGTGCTAGACGAACTCCCGGAATCGCCCGTCCCCCTCAAGTGGGTATCTGACCTGCCTCCGGTTAGCGAAGCGCTGCCTGTTGCAGTGACCGACCCGCAACAACCGATGCAAATGCTGTTCACATCAGGCACAACCGGTGACCCCAAAGCGATTGTAGCGTCGTACACCCGATTCGATAACGTCTCTTCGATAGGGCCACTGCTGGGTCTTGAGTCCACTGACCGCCTGTATACAGGCTTATCGCTCACCCATGCCAATGCTCAACTGATCACCATGGGCAACGCGCTGAAAATGGGTCTGCCCTGCGTAATCAGCCGTAAATTCACCAAGTCCAGGCTGTGGGGTATCTGTCGCCGCTACGGATGCACCTTCTTCAACCTACTGGGCGGTATGACTACCGCGATTTACAGTGAACCCGAGCGCGCGGATGACAGTGATAATCCTGTGAGAATGGTGCTTAGTGCAGGCATGCCGGCAGCGATATGGGAGGATTTTGCCCGCCGCTTCGGTGTAGAGATCTTTGAATTTTACGGTGCTGCAGAGGGCGGTATGACCTTCAATCCTCCGGGGCAAGGTCCGGTTGGCAGTATTGGCAAGCCGCCGCCGACGCAAGAGGCACTCGTTGTCGATGAGAACGATCGCCCCTGTCCGCCCGGTGAACAGGGCGAAATTATTTTTCGCAACTCGGACGGCAGCTGCCCGCCGGTAGAATATTTCAAGAATCCCGACGCTTCGGTGGAGAAGACCCGGGATGGCTGGTTGCGCATGGGCGATGTCGGGCACACCGACGCAGATGGCTGGTTTTATTTTGACTACCGCATGGGTGGGGGTATCCGCCGCAATGGGGATTTCGTCAATACCGGATTTGTGGAAAAGGTGGTAGCCGAGCATCCGCAGGTAGATGATGTATTTGTTTACGGGGTTGCTGCTGCGAACGGAGTGCCCGGAGAGAAAGATGTGGTGGCTGCCATAGTGCCCACGCATGGCGAGATACTGGATGCCCAGGATATATTTCGACATTGCCGCGAACACCTGGAGGCCAATTTTGTCCCGGGCTATATCCAGGTTCTGGAAGAAATACCTAAAACGGCGTCTGAGAAGCCACAGGAACGGTTTTGTCTCGAGTTATTTCGCGACCATCCCGAGGCGGTGATTACGCAACATGACTGAAATCAGCACAGAGGAAATACTATGAACGCAGAAGTAGTGATATACGGCGCCAGTGGCTACACCGGAAAACTGATCGCCTGGCACCTGGCGGAGGCCGGGATTCCCTTTATTGCCGCAGGTCGTAATCAGCAGCGGCTGGAAGAGCAAATGGCAGGTATCGCAGAACTCAAGGGGCACGACTATGAGTGTGTCGCGGTAGATCATGATGAGGATGCTATTCGCGAGCTGTTGAAGGGCAAGAAGATTGTCTACAACGTGGTCGGCCCGTTCATGCAGCTTGCCACCCCGGTGGTAAAAGCGGCCCTGGACAGCGGTTGCCATTACCTCGATACCACTGGCGAGCAGGATTGGATGTTGCATGCCAAACGCACCTACGGCGCAGATTTTGAGGCCAAGGGCTTATTGCTGATCCCCGCCTGCTCCTGGATGTGGATAGGCGGTTTGCTGGCTGCAGAAATAGCGCTGGAACACCCCGGTGTCGATTCGCTTGATATGCTTTATCTCGCAGATTCTTTCACCAGTGTGGCTTCCACCATGTCTTTTATGCGCATGCTGATAGGCGATCAGTTCTACCTGGCAAACAATACCCTGGAAACCTGGCCGCGCGCGACAGCCTATCAGGTGGCGATACCGGATTTCCATATGCAGTTGCAGGCGCTGCCCTGGGGCGGTAGTGGCGAAGTCGTCTGGTATGAGGATGACCCCCGGGTGAAGAATTGCAGCGTGCTGGTGGCGTTTCGCAATGCCGAGATGGTGGGTGCCGTCATTGATATGGTGCAGGAATACGAGACGAAATACAGCCACCTGGAAGGGGAGGCGAGGGAGCAGCAGACTAATTCCATGGGTAACGTGCTGGTTTCCGAGGAACCACCGCGAGAAAACCCCGACGTTAACCGCAGCATCATCAGTTGTAAGGCCAGGGGCAATACCGAATCTGTCAGTGTGGTCTTGCGCGGGAACTCGCCCTACCTGCAGACGGCCGCGTTTGCTGCCGAGGCCTGCAGACGCATTCTCAACGGTGACCAGCGCGGTGCCGGCGCAATCTCTCCCGCGGCCGCATTTGGCGCTCGTGAGCTGATCGCTGCAGTGGCCCAACGCGGCTATCTGACCTGGGAATCCACCAGCGTGTAGATCGAAGTGACAGCGAAACAACGGCAGATCTTCGAGACCTGAACTAAAATACAAACAGGAAGTGTCAGAGGAGAGCAGTGATGACCAACCATATAGACTTGACCGGTAAAGTGCAGAACACGTTTATTGAATTGCCGATGTGCGGCCTGGAAGAACCCCTGTCTGAAATGGAACGGGCAGTTCAGGACAATGTGCACAGATTTGCAGAGCAAGTTATGCGGCCGGTTGCTGCTGAGCTCGACAAGTTGTCTGCAGAAGATATGATCGCGCCGGGATCAAAGCTCTGGACGGTGTTGGAAAAGTCCAAGGATCTGGGCCTGGATCTGGTGGAGATGGAGGAGATGGAGCCTCTGGAGAGAGCCAGGCTACTCAATATCGCGATCGAAGAGTTGTCCTGGGGCTGCCCGGGACTGGCGGGCGCCATCCTGGTGAATTATTTCCCCACCATGTTTTCACTGCTGGCGGGCAATATGGAAATGGCAAAATACTGCAATGGCCGGTTGGGTTGTTGGGCCATTACCGAACCGGACCACGGCTCTGACATGCTCGATAGCACAGGGCAACTATCTGCCACTGAGGGAAGCTACGGGCGGCCCAATTGTATTGCGCGCATTGAAGGTGACAAGGTTGTTATCAATGGGCAGAAATCCTCCTGGGTCTCCGGTGCGACCTATGCCGATGTCTGTGTCCTCTATACTCACGTTGAACAGGATGGCTTGGCGGGCCCCGGTATTGCTCTTATTGTAGATCTGGACGCCAAGGGTGTATCCAAGGGTAAACCACTGGAGAAAATGGGTTTGCGTGGTCTGAACCAGGGTGAGATCTTCTTTGAAAACGTAGAGGTACCGCTGTCGCATGTCATAGCCGGGCCCGATAAATATCGGGAGTTCGTTACAGCAACTCTGACAGAAGCCAACCCCCATGTTGGCGCAATGATTATGGGCGGTGCCCGTGCGGCTTACGAATACGCCCTCGCCTATGCGCATGAGCGCAAGGCCGGTGGTGTACCGATAATCCAGCACCAGCATGTGCGCTACAACCTGTTTCATATCTTCCGCAAGGTCGAAATGGCCAGGGCGACCTTGCACAGGGTAACCACGTTCAACGCGACTTCCGGTCGGGCTTGCCTGCATTCATCCGCGTTGGCAAAGGTAACAGTCACGCAGTTGGCCTTTGAAGTGGCCAATGAGGCGCTGCAGATTTTTGGCGGCAACGGTATGACCCGGGAGTATCCGATGGAGAAACTGGTTCGAGATGCCCGCGCCTGTATGATCGCCGACGGTTGCAATGAACTGCTGGCCATAAAGGGCGGCACCGGCCTCGTCAACCCGACCCTGTTATAGGGCGGGTTCATTCAGCGACTCGATTTCGGGTCTGCCTGGGTTAAGAAATTTCGGGAGTATTCGGTGACAAAGACAAATGCTGTGGGCAAAAAGCGTGAGTTCTGGGCGATGCTGCCGGTGCTTCCCGCAGCGGAACTCACGGCGCTTGCGCAACTGTATGAACAACTGGGCTTCGAGGGGGTATTTGCAGCCCAGGTATATGGCCTTCCGCTGGTTCCGCTGGCCGCTGCCAGCACTGTCACCACCCGCCTGAAACTGGGCACGGGTATTGCAATTGCTGCCGCCAGAAGTCCCATGGATACGGCCATGGCGGCGCTGGACCTGGACAGAATTTGTGAAGGTCGTCTGGTGCTCGGCCTCGGCAGTAGCATTTCGAGCTGGACCGAGGATATTTTTGGCACGCCAAAAATCAAACCCCTGACGCATCTGCGGGATACAGTAGCGGCAATTCGACACATAGAAGCGGGGGCACATCTGGGTTTGCAGCCCTACGATGGTGCCTACTTCAAAGCCAGTTTCGACGCCATGATTCAGCAGCCACCCCCCTACCGCCCGAAAATACCCATAATACTGGGGGCTTTGCGCGAAAAAATGGTTCGCCTGAGTGCCGAGATTGCGGACGGTGTTACGGGGCATCCAATGTGGTCCGTCGACTGGACCGTTAATCAGATGATGCCCTCTTTTCTCGATGAGTTGGCAAAGCACGGCAGAAAGCGCGAGGACGTCATGGTCAGTATCTGGCCCTGGGTAGCGATCAACGACAACAAGGCGGAAGCGATTGACGACGCGCGTTCATCCATCGCGTACTACGCCAGTGCAGTTCAGTACGAATCCTTCTTTGCAGCAAATGGCCATCTCGATGCGGCGCTCGCCTGTCAGGCGGGATTGGAGCAAAATCGGGACATTTCGTCTTTCAAGCATCATGTGTCCGATGAGATGGTTGAAACATTTGTGGCAGCCGGCCCGGTGGACGAAGTGAGTGAGAAACTGGAGCCATTGTGGGCTGTCGCGGATCATCTCTGCCCCACACCACCGCTGTGGAATCTTGCGCCCGAAACCGTGCAAGCGTATGCCGAACGCATCGGGCATTTTGTGGCGGCGCAAACCGCCGCTTAACCCTCAGGTATAAAGCAGCGGTTCGCTCCCGCACAGCCATTTATGAAAAAGCTGCTGCCGCGTTAGCTGTATCCATGAAGTCGCGGAACCGCGTCCACTTGCCATTTTCCACAGTTATGATGTGGGCAAAATCGGACCGGATATCCTTTCCGGTAGAGCGCGCTGTCAGGTGTAGCTGCCCCGTAACCGTGACCATATTGCCATCGCAGAGAAACTGCTCTGGTTCGAACTGGTGTATTTCCACCGAGGCCAATACCGTTTCGAAAAATCGTTGCGCCTCGGCGCGACCGTGATATTCGTTGGCATAGGGGATAGTGGGTGGTCCATAGAACTGTATGCGTACGTTGTCGTCGAGTAACTCAACAATGCCGGGAACATCGCCGTTGCCAAATCGAACAAACAATTCCTGGGTGACGCTAACTGGGTCGGTAGACATTGGGGGGCTCCACTTGTAGAAAAGAGTAAAATATGTCCTGTGGAAATATATTCCTACAGATATAAAAATCTGTCAAGCGCCACTCTATCCAAGTATCGCGTTAATCGTTGACCAGCGTCGGCACGATTTCGCTGACCCGACGCATAAAGACCAGCCCGGCGCGGATCTCTTCCTCGGTGAGCTCTTCGACAATCTTGCCGATAAACTCCTCGGAACGATTGATCATTTCCTGGATTTGCCGCTGCCCCTCCACTGTCATGGTGACCAGCTTTTCTCTACCAGATTGAGGATCTTCCCTGATTTCGAGATAGGGCATCTCGGCCCGGGCCAGACTGCGCAGCGCCTTGGATATAGCGGAACTGGTAATGTCGAACCAGGACCCTATTCGCAGCTCGATATCCTTGCGGCGCATGGTCTTTGTCTGGCCACCTTCCGAGTGAATAATCCAGAGAATAACAGTCTGGTGTTGGCTTAATTGTTTGCCGCGTAGAGCAGCTTCTATGGTGGAGCCTACCTGATAGTGGAAGGGGTAGAAGAGCCTGAGAAAGTCCGGTGGCGATGTGTTGCGCAGGGTATCTTCCCGATCTGTGCTATTTTTGTTCATCAGTTGTTGTACCGCAGCTGTCCTTGAGTGCCGACATAATAAACCACCAGACACCATTTCCGTAGAGTAGAGTCCTGGGCCCGCACACTGCGTTGAACATTTCTTGTGCACAACAAAATACTGTCTTGACAAAATAGTGTCCAAAAGATATTGTTTTTTTGAATTCAATATTGCCGGTGTCGGCGGTATCTGTCTGCAGGAGAAATTACAGTGAATAATATCGAGCCAATAACCGCAGTACCCGCAGATTTCACTGCGATGCAACTGACGGAGCCCCAGGTCATAGCTAACCCCTACCCATACTACGAGCAGCTACGTAGCCAGAGTCCCCAGTTCGGCCTACTGGACTACCCTCCCGGCACCATTCCCGGCCAGGATCAGCCACACCCTGCCTGGGTATTTTTGAGCTATGAGGATGTGGTGCAGATTGTGCGTAATCACGATGTCTTTTCCTCCAGAGACCAGATGCAGGAAGAATCTTCTGCACCGACCCTGATGCTGGTGAATCATGATCGCCCCAGGCACCGCTTTCTCAGGGGCCTGGCACAGAAGGCATTTATGCCCAAGCGAGTGGAAGAGGATGTAGCTCCCTGGGCGGAGCAAACGGTCAGTGACATGATTGCGAAGATAGGCGGTGGCCAGGTGGAGTTTATGGACAGCTATGCCGTGGAACTTCCCGCCCGGTTCATCACCCGTCTTATTGGGACGCCGGGCGAAGACTGGCCCAGGCTGAGAAACTGGAGCAGTGCCTTCATGGTGACATCGGATTTCACCATGGAGGAGAGACAGCAAAGTAACATGGAGATCGCGCAATACTATTCGGACGCAGTGGACCAACGTATTGCTGCCATAGCGCGCGGAGAAGAGGTTGGGGACGACCTGATGACTGCGTTTATCCAATCCGAGTTTGAGGGGGAGCGGCTTACACCGGAGGAGGTTAAACGGTTTTGTATAACGCTGGTGGTCGCAGGTGCGGAAACGACGGTCTATTTTCTCGGTAATCTGGTTGCGACCTTCCTGGAGAAGCCGGAGTTGTATCAACAACTGCGGCAGGACAGATCTCTGGTGCGTCCTTTCATTGAGGAAAGTCTGAGGCGTGATGGCCCGCCGCAGCGTTTGTTCCGGGTTGCCACCAGTGATTGTCTGGTTGGAGAAACACAGGTGCGGGAGGGTGACTGGGTTGCGCTTTTCTACGCCGCTGCCAACCGCGATCCAGCGGTGTTTGAAAATCCTGATGAATTTATTATGAATCGGCCCAATATTGCCCGCCACATGACCTTTGGCCACGGCATACATTCCTGCATGGGGGCCCGCATAGCCCGTATGGAAGCGGATAAATTACTCAACGGTTTACTGGACCATTTTTCCAGCGTGGAACCGGGCGACACTAAACCGAAGCGGCAAACCGGCGGATTGCTGAACTACGGCCTCGACAGCCTGCCCGTTATTTTCAGGGAATAAGAGAGAAGCAACTATGGCGGAGATCAATGTTATCGATCGCGCAGGTGTCCGCCATACGGTAGATGCAACACCCGGAGAGCCCCTCATGTATGCGCTGCGGGATGCGGGGCTGGGTATTGAAGCGTCCTGCGGTGGCTGTTGTATTTGTGCCACCTGTCATGTATTTCTCGACGAGAATTGGCCGCAGGAGGCTTTATCGCGGGAGTTTGATGAGGGCCTGCTGCTGGAGGAGTTGATCAATGTCGCCCCCACCAGCAGGTTAGCTTGTCAGATTACCATCACCGAAGCGATGGCGGGCAGCAATGTGCGTATCGCGCCAGAGGAACTTTGAAGCGCTCCTAACCCCATATCTCCCACGCTGTACACAGCGCCTAAGTTACTTCATTCTGTCCAATAGTGTGTCATCGTTGTTTTCCGCTAGAATGATGGCGCCGCCTGCTTGGTAAGTAGCATATAAATTACAACTCAGGCGAGGTTGCAGCAGCAAATCCACAGGAACCGGGGCTACGAATTGTGATTACAAAGGGAGCTTCGCTCTTGGACAAAGTGCATTGGAAGCCTTTTGTCGGCCTGCCTTTTCGATGCGGTACTGCGGCCATAGTTTTTGTTCTGATAATGACCAGCGCCTGTAGTGGGATTCCGCGCAGCCCGGCTGCTGTGCCAGAACAGGTGTACCTCGACGCAACGGTACTCGGCAGGAGCGATCTCCGTATTTGGGGCGATGAAAGATCGCCCCAGCTAGTTGGTACCCAACCAAAGGCGGCCCTTGCTAAAGCTTACGGCGGTATCATGCATCGGCAACACAACTATCTGGCGATTTCAGGCGGAGGTGCCAGTGGAGCCTACGGCGCCGGGCTGCTGGTGGGCTGGACTAAAACCGGCACGCGGCCGCAGTTCACTATGGTTACCGGTATCAGCACGGGTGCTTTAGCTGCCCCTTTTGCCTATCTAGGCTCGGCCTATGATGCGCAGCTGGAAGAGGTCTATACCACGATGAAATCTTCCCGAATTTTCCTCCGACGGTCTCTGTGGGCCATCCTCCGGGGTGACTCCATCGCAGACAGCGCACCTCTGGCCAATGTCATCAACAAGTACGTTACCGATGAGTTGATTGCAGAGATAGCGGTGGAGTTTCGCCGTGGCAGGGGACTGTATGTGGGAACCACCAATCTGGATGCCGGTCGCCCGGTGATCTGGAATATTGGGCGCATAGCGAACCGTGGCGGCCCCGGTGCAGGTGACCTCATCCGCAATATCCTGCGAGCCTCGGCGTCTGTGCCCGGCGCATTCCCCCCGGTATACATTGATGTAGTCGCCCCGGACGGTACTACTTACGCGGAAATGCATGTAGATGGCGGCACCAGTTCACAGATTTTCCTCTACCCGTCTGGCATGAACTGGAGCAGTGTGATGGCGCGGCTGGATGTCAAGGGTAGGCCTGAAGCATACCTTATACGCAATTCGCGAATCCTGCCCGAGTACCAGGCCGTGGCTGCGACGCTACCTGCGATTGCGGGCAGGTCGGTCGACTCCCTGATTCGCACACAGGGTATTGGTGATGCCTACCGTATTGCAGCGATGGCAGAAAGAGACGGTATCGATGCTAAAATTACCTGGATACCCATTAGCGCAGTGCAGGAAGGTAGTGATGAGGTATTTGACCCGGTATACATGCGCGCCCTGTTTAATTACGGCTACGAAAGGGCGCTCACGGGTGATCCCTGGAGTGATTTGAATCTCGAAAATACTGAAGGCATTAAAATTCAGTAGCTGCCGGTCTGTTACTCATTACCAAGAGCGGTAAATTGAATTGAGCGCGATAGCACATAATCGAAAAACGGATTCCATCTAAGGCGCAAAATGTCATTGCCGGGTACCCGGATAACGCCGCGCTCACCTCTGGGCGTCAGGTCTCCGAGTGCAATGCCGTGGCTGTCACCGGCCTCTGGCCCGCCGTACACCGGGTCGAAGGGCGAAAATGGCAGAGCCACATGCGAAAGTGAATAAACCCCTTTCGGCCACTTGCCAAGATAGGTTGTGGCAGACGCACTCACCTCGCCATCGAGTACAGTGCGCGCGACAACCCGGTTACTCTCCGAGTTTTCATTGCTTACCACGGTGAGATCATAGTCGCGTTGTGGGTTGTTGAGCAGCGGTTCGAACACTGTTTTTGGGTCTTCTTTCAGCAGTGTACCAATTTCAGCTCTGCGGTTGATGTCGAAAAGAACCAGCTCGTGATTCGCTTCCGGTAGACGATCGAACAGGTGGGCGACCAGTGCAGAGGCTGTCACCGTGGCATCGACGCTGGATTGAAAGGCGAGTATCGGTGGCAATGTCTCCAGCTTCCCAGTGCTTTGCAGTGCCGTCAGCTGTTGCTGTATCCGCCGGGTTATGCGGTAGGCAACATCACCGGCATTGACTGCGAAGGAGCCGTATTTGTACGGGTCATATTCCGGCAGCAGTGCGTTCCAGGCCAGTTTTTCCATGCCCAGCAAATGGCCCAGACGACCTTGCCAGACGGCAAATGCCGCGACAGGGGAAATTCCAATTTCCGGTGATAGTAGAATGATACCGGCGATTCGCGGCAGTGTCGTATCGTCCAAGGTGGAAAGGACATATTCCATCGCCAGTGCGCCGCCGTTGGAGTAGCCGACAAGAAATAGTGGCTTATCGCCCAGCTTCCTGCGCATATGTGGGACAGCTAGTCTCACAGCAGCGGCCATGTCCTGCCAGCGAGTTTCAACCAGGCCTGAGGGCGCTGTGCCGTGCCCGGGAATTCGCAAGCCCAGTATTGCGGCGCCTTGCTGATGCAGGGTTTGGCCCAGCGCGCGCATGCTATAGGGCGAATCAGATAAGCCATGTAACAGCACTACACCTGCCCGTGGCTCATCCTGGTCAAGCTCAAAGCTCCTGTTCCAGTTGACCGGCCAGCGTTCGGGGTCGGCAAGACTGCCGCGGCTGTAGCGCTTGGTTGCGTTTTTGGGACCAACGAGAACCCGGTCATAGACCAGTTCATCCAGTTGTTGAAAAAGTCTGTCTTCCAAAGCCAGGTATTGGGTGAAATTTTTTACATCGGAGCGAGTAGTAAATTCTTCATCGAGGTCCGCCAGGTGCCATACCGACAGATCGGGGCGGTTGTCGAGAATATAGACGAGTGCGGCCAGTGCGGTGATGGCGCAGCCAGCGGCAGCGACCGCCAGGTATTTGCACAGCGCAAGGGCTGTCCCGGTAAGTCGTTTGAAGTGAGTTCGGACCATCGATTATTTCGATGTCTGGTGGGATGCCAGAGCCTGATGTTGTCAGATCAGGCCTGGACTACCAGACCTAGTCGTTACACAAAATTTCCATAACCTGCTTGGCCACCTCAACTTCCTGGGTGGTTTTTGCTGCAAACAAGCGCTGCTTGGCTGCCTCGCACTGCGAAGCGTCGTGTTGCAGTTCTGGATCAACATGCGCCCTTACTTCCTGTGAGGCAGTCTTGCACATGGCCGGGTCTTTGCGGCGAACATTGGCGCTATTGCCGGTTTCCTCAACCAGCACGCAATCACCAACCAGGATTTCCGACTGGTCTGTGATCACTTGAATGGCGCTTCCAGCACTGGTGCGGATAGTGTATTGCGTGGCCGCATTGTCGCCTTCGGAAGCGGCGGTGCCGCCCCCGCCAAGAGCCGCTCCACCCAAAGCCGCCGCAGCTTGTGTGGCGCTGGACTTGTTGCGCGCAAGACCCCATCCCAGAGCACCCCCAAGCAGGGCATTTCTGCCGCTATTTGATTTCAGGGCTACCCGTTGTTTTCCCTCAACAATGCCCACAGTAACGCGGGTAGTGTCGCCGGTCTTCTGGGCCTGTGCGATAGTGCTAACTCCCGACAGCGTGAGTGTCAGTCCGGCGACAACTGTCAGGTGACGAAATTGCTTCCATTTAGTCATGTTCTCAATCCTCATAATTATCGGACGTTGATTTTGGCTCAAATGAGCCAAGTGCCGCAACCGAACGGCGTTACTTTTTCCCGGCCAGTCTACACTAAAGGCAAAGCCAACTGCCGGCACCCCTTTCGAGGAGTATGAGCAGAGCTGCTTCAGTCGTTAATTTCGCAAGCCATCCAGCTGCTCACACAGGCTCTGTGCCCCCTGCAGGACGCGCGCGGTGGGGCGCTCCAGGTAATCCGGGTTGACGAAGAACAAGCCGCCGTCGCGCACGGCGGGCAAGGTGGGGTAGCGCTGCCAGTCATCAAGCCAGTCGGGGCGGGTGTCGCGCAGACCGCTGGCAATAATGGCCTCGGGTGCAAGTGCCAACACAGATTCGATATTTATTCTGGGGGCAAGCGTACCCACATCAGCGAATATATTGTGCCCGCCACAGAGCGAGATTACCTGGCTAATCAGGTGATCGCCGTTAATGGTTTGCAGGGGGTCGTTCCAGATTTCGTACATGACCTTTAGTGTTTCTTTTTTACTGTAGCGTTGGCGCAGTTGCTCCAGCCGTAGCTCAATGCGTTGTGCTTCTGCCTCACTGGCGGACTCAGTGCCCGCCAGTATTCCCAGAGCGCGAATATCTCGCGGTATATCCTGCAACTGCCTGGGCTCACTGACAAAAACCGGTATTTCGAGGATCTCCAGTTTGGCCATGGTGCGTGTGCCATTACCTGAGCCCCAGATGATGATCAGATCCGGTTGTGCCTTCGCGATAGCTTCGATGCTATAGGCGTCATAGCTTCCGACTCGTGGGATATGTCGGGCTTCCGGGGGAAAGTCGCTGGAACTGATAACACCTACTAACTTGTCTCCCGCACCTGCGCTGTAGAGGTTTTCAACACTGTGTGGTGCAAGAGCCACTATGCGTGTTGCCGGTGCCGGCAGTGTCACTGTTTGGCCACTGAAATCCACCACACTGACAGGCTCGGCAAATGTTGCCAGCGAACACAGCGTGAGAGCTGCCAGAGTAAGAGCGGATAGAAGCGACTGCATCACGCGGTCACCGGCTTATCACCAGTGGTTGGGGACGGTTGGGATGTTGTTGAATGACCACGTCAATTGCGAATACCTCTCTAAATAACTGTTCAGTAAAAATCTCACTGGGTGCACCACAGGCAGCGATACTGCCGGATTGGAGTATGGCGACATTGTCGGCGAGCCCGGCAACCAGGTTGAGGTCGTGAATGGCCAGTACTACTGCGCAACCTTTTGCGGCCAGGCTCTGGACCGACTCCAGTATCAGTTGCTGATGAGACAGGTCAAGGGCTGTCGTGGGTTCGTCCAGCATCAATAGTCCGCCTTCTTCCGTGTCCCATATTTGACTGAACACCCGGGCGAGTTGCACGCGCTGCCGCTCGCCACCGGATAGCTGTGTATACAATCTGTGACGCAGGTCAGTGGTGTCCGTGGCAACCATGGCTTGTTGCAGAATTTCGCCATCTCTTGTTTGGCCTGTATCGTGCGGCATTCTGCCGAGACGGATCACCTCCTCAACCGTGTAGGGGAAGTTCAGCAGTGATAGCTGTGGCAGATAGGCGAGTCTGCGGGCCAGTTTCTCCCGAGGCCAATCTTCGCGTACCCGGCCGTCAAATAACAGTTTCCCGCTGGTCAGGGGAATATCGCCCGCGATGAGCTTAAGCAGAGACGATTTCCCCGCGCCATTGGGACCCGCCAGCCCGAGTACCTGGCCGGCTTCAAGTGCGAGGCTGAGCCCCTGAAGTAAGGGTGCCCCCCAGGGGGCTGCGCTGGCGCGCTCAAGTTGCAGCACCGTCACGATTGCATGCCGTAGTGGTGGCGCTGACGCAGTAGTGAGATAAAAAACGGCACGCCCACGATAGCCGTGATAATACCTACGGGTAGCTCTGTAGGGGCCATGACGACACGGGACAAGGTATCTGCCACCACTAGCAGTATTGCCCCGGCCAGCGCCGAGGCGGGCAGTAATACCTTGTGATCCGGGCCCACCAGCATGCGCACGATGTGCGGTACCACCAGACCCACAAAGGCGATGGTACCGACCAGTGCAACTGAGGTGCCTACACCCAAGGCCACCCAGGTGATCAGAGCGACCTTGGCTGAATCCACGTTTACACCCAGGTGCCGGGCTTCCGACTCCCCCAGCAGCAGGGCGTTAAGTGCGGAGGAGTAGCGGGGCAGCGTCAGGAGCAGCACAGTACCCACCACTGTCGCCACTAACAGGCGCGGATAGTTTGCCCCGTCCATACCGCCCATTTTCCATAGCGATATACGGCGCAGCATCGCGTTGTCCGCATAAAACTCCAGCAGGCTGCCCAACGCGCCCGCCAGGGCTGTGATAGCGATGCCGGCCAGGAGCATGGTGGCCACAGAGGTCCCGTTGGAAGATGTGGCAAGTCGGTAGACGAACACTACAGCGACAGCGCCACCGGCAAAGGCCCCGATGGACACAGCCGTGAGGGCGGTATAGCCCTGCAGCAAGTTGCCACCGAGCACAATAACTAACGCGGCCCCCAGAGAGGCGCCGGCAGTGACACCGATTAGTGAGGGGTCGGCAAGGGGATTGCGGAACAGGCCCTGCATGGCGGCACCGCTCATACCGAGAATGGCGCCCATCAGCGCGGCGAGTAACACCCGCGGCAGGCGGATCTGCCCGACAATAAGAGTCGCCTGGTCTTGTGCGCTACCTGTCAGGGTATTGCTAATTCCCGAAAAGATTTCTTTCGTATCAAGGCTGACCGCACCGTTGGCAAGCCCCAGCAGAATGCACAGTGGTAAAGCAATGGCGAGGATTGCCAGTAGTAGCCTGGAACGTCGCCGGCGGTGGTATCCCGCCTGCTTAATAGTCCACGCCCTTACGTGCCTTGATGCCTGCACGATAGGCGTGCTTGATTTCCTTGACCTCGGATACGGTGTCCATCACTTCCTGTAATGCCTTGCCGCCACCGCGACCGGTCACTACCACGCTCTGCCCGGGCGGGCTGTTTCTGATAGCTTCGATGATCTCCTCCTCTGGCAGGTACTTGAAGGCGATCATATAGGTGAGTTCATCCAGCACAACCAGGTCAAAACTGGGGTCTTGCAACATCGGTTTGGCCACGGCCCAGGTGCGCTCTGCGGCGGCGATATCGCCGCTGCGATCCTGTGTATCCCAGGTGAAACCCGTCCCCATCTGGTAGAAAGACACTTCGGGACAATGCTTCTTCAGGTAGATCTCTTCGCCCGATAACTGTACGCCCTTGATAAACTGAACTACACCAACTTTCTGGCCGTAACCCAGGGCCCGCATGACCATGCCAAACGCCGAGCTGGATTTACCCTTGCCATCACCCGTAAGAAGGATTGTCACGCCGCGCTCGGTGTCGGCCGCTTCGATACTCGCATCCACGCTTGTCTTCTGTTTTTCCATGGCTGCCTTGTGTTTGGCGTCTTTACTGGATTTATCCATTACAGTGATCCGGGGTGTGAAAGTCAGTGGGCATTTTCGCCCGGGGGAGGGTTGAGCGCCAGTGTTCTTGAGGAACTAGTTCAGCCGCTTGAAGTTTCCGGTGGTTTCTTCCCAGGCCCGGGTGATAACAAATTCCCGGTCTATAGGCAGGGGAATGATTATGCTGAGTTGCTTGAAACCTTCATCCGCCGTCAACAGATCGGTTTGCAATGTTTGCTCCAGGCTACTTCCGTTGTCAGCTGCGTTGCGCGCAATTTCCGCGAGTTGGGCGATCACGGCAAGGAACTGGCGCATGCCGTTTCGGTCAGTGGTATCACCGTGGCCCGGTATCACCCGGGTAAAATCCAGGCGCAACAAGGTTTCAAGACTTGCTACCCATTGCTGCACGCTGCCCCCCGCTTCCAGGTCAATACTGGGATAGTACTGGTTCCACATCAGATCGCCGGTGTGCAGCACACCCTCGTCAGTAAAAAGCACCACCAGATCACCGTCTGTGTGGCCCGCTCCGGGATGGATTAATTCGATTGTTTTACCGCCCACTTCAAGTGTCATGCGATCGGTGAAAGTTTCTGTCGGTAACAGGCTTGCCGCATCACCCTGCCAGAACTCCGCGTCCAGAGCGTGTAGATGTGACAGTGTTCGTTCTGTAGACAATACCCGTGTGCCTGGCGCAAAAGCCACATTGCCGTGAGTGTGATCGAGATGGTAATGGGTATTGATCAGTAAGATGGTGTCCATGCCGGTCAGCTCACGTGCCTTCTCTCGAATAAGCTCACCCTGCATCTTCAAGGTCATTGAGTCCACTACCACAGTGCCGGCGTCGGTTCGCAACACTGCCGTATTTCCGCCCAGGCCGCGCAGTACGAACAAATCATCGCTGAGGCGCTCAACATCCAGTGAACGTACTTGCACCAGTACGTAAATACCGATAGAAATAATCAGCAGAACACAAGCTACCAGCCCTATTTGCCATTTCTTCATAGAGTATTTGGACCCCATTGCACTAACTGTCGAGGGACTTGTAAACCGACTATTTTGGCACAGATGATAAATGTTTGTATCGCTTTTCGCATTTTGGCAAAGCTATGGGAGTTGTGTTGTCGATCACAGGCGCTACTTGTATTGAGCAACGTGCCCGGTAATTCTGTAAACTGGTGGTCACACATTACGTTCGACTATCATGTCGGCCAGACCCAACGAAACAAGCATAGAGCTCAGGAAAGACGACATGCCGGAACAATCACAATTACCTGACGATCTGGATAAGCCCGTCTCGGGCGCGATGACTACCCTGGGACGAACGCTGGGTTCCGTTATGGAAGCTGGCAGGGAGATTCTCGCCCGGCGTCGTCGCGGTGTGCCTCTGGTCGCCAATTCTGCGGCGGCGTTGGAAGACCTGTGCAGAGAATTGCTTGATCATCGTGGAGAAGCTTCCGGTCTCGCGTTGGCGGGTGAGATTATCGCCGGGTACCAACATTTACCGGCCTCCGCCCGACAAGCTTTTTTTGCCAGTATGGTCACAGAGTTTGATGTGGACAGCAGTGTGATAGTGGCAGCCGCTGAACATTATCGCGACCACCCGGATCTGGAGAGCCTGTGGGATCTTACCCGCGCAGTGGAAGCCCCGCGCCAGAAGCTGTTTCGGCGGCTGAATATGGCGCCGGATGGAACACGCACACTGGTAGCGATGCGCGGGCACTTGCTGCCGCTGTTGAAAAGTCATCCTGAGCTCCGCGCCGTCGACTCCGATCTGCGGCACCTGTTTATCTCCTGGTTCAACAAGGGCTTCCTGGAACTGCGGCGTATAGACTGGTCTTCTCCGGCGATGGTGCTGGAGAAGATAATCGATTATGAGGCGGTACATGAAATCAATGGTTGGGACGACCTGCGCAGTCGCTTGCGGGAAGACCGCCGCTGCTTCGCATTTTTCCACCCGGCACTTGCCAACGATCCACTGGTATTTGTCGAGATAGCGCTCACAGAAGATGTGCCTGGCGATCTCGCGCCGCTATTGGTGCAGGGGCGTGAGAGCCCGCCCACAGATCACTTCAATACGGTGGTGTTTTATTCCATCAGTAATTGCCATCCGGGTCTGGCCGGTATCTCCTTTGGTAACTTTCTCATCAAGAATGTTGTGGAGGAACTGACCAAGGAAATGCCCGCGCTGAAGACCTTTGTCACGCTCTCGCCAGTACCGGGCTTTCGCCGTTGGTTATTGGGGGCCGACCTTAAGGGTTTGATAGCTGAGGAATTAATACAGCGAGTAAAGGAACCGTTGGGGAAGGTAGTGGAAGCCACGGTATACGATGCACTACTCAAACTGTGTGCGCATTATCTGCTGCGCGAAAAGTCGCGGGGAGCCCCGCTGGACCCTGTAGCCCGTTTTCATCTGGGCAACGGAGCCCGCCTGCATCGAATGCACGGGGGCGCTGATCTCTCTGTGAAGGGCCGGGAGCAGTCGGCGGGTATTATGGTGAACTATCTCTACGATCTGGCAAAAATTGAGGAAAACCACGAGGCTTTCTTCGAGGAGGGAAAAATAGCCGTGTCCCGAACCATATCGCGTTTGCTGGACTAGCGTTCGCCGGCATCCACTTGTAAGCGCGTACTGAAAGCCTTCCTGGGAAGGCTTTGCACGGCTTCTCAGTTCTTATCGAAATCTATTTCCCGCAGGAATCGGGCCATCTCTTTGAGATATTTCCCCTTGTCCAGGTGCAGTAGATGGTTGCCTGGAAACCAGTGAATACGACAGCGGTCCCAGTGGTCCCAGAGCAAACGTGCGTGTTTAGGCGGTGCCAGTCTGTCCCCTGCGCCGGCGATGACCATTAAACGCTCTTTGGGAATCAATGGCTGATAGGTCAGGGGCGAGTGCACGGCCAACATATGCCTGGCTTCCCGCACGCTGGTGCCGGTGAGTTTGAGCAGACTTTTTATCGCCATATTCATGGGAAACCACTCCAGCACCAGGTCCGGCAGGCTGGCTACCGGCACATTCGGGATGGAAAAGTGCAAGCGGTCCTCTACTGCTGCCAGCAGCGCCGATGTGTAGCCCCCCAGGCTAATACCCGTGACGCCGATCTTGCCAACGCCGCGAGACTCCAGGTAGTCCATGAATATGCGAAAGTCGTGGACCGCGTGCGCCATGGATTCATTGAGATGGCACAGGCCCCCGGCGAATAAGCCATGGCCACTGAATGGTGACATTCGTGCCTGGCGTTTGCCGTGATGAGGCAGGGTATAGAGCAGGATGTCATAGCCCTGCTGGTAGAACCAGGGCAGGGCAAAAAACTTTCGGTTAAGCCAGTAGGGGTCGGCCATAAAGCCGTGGATTACGCAGATAGTGGGGCGCGGGCCATCGTCGTGGCGCCAGTACTGGGCCACTGCGCGCATATTGCGCTGCTGTTTGGGATAACTTTTGCGCAGTGCGGGGTTCACTGTCTTGAAGGGGCTGTCGAAACTCAACAGCTCGCACCGGCCATCGTCTGGTTTGAAACGGAACAATCCAGCGGAGGATGATTTCACTTCCACCCGGGAGGAGTTGGGCTTCTTGAAAAACTTTGTCGGGTCGGCACTACTGGCGCGCTTGCGGTAGAAGTCAATATTCTTCATATCGCGCCGCAGTTGTCGCGGTGCAACACTGGCCGGCAGTGCCAGCGACCCCAGCAGGCTGGCGCCTGCCGTGCGCAGTAGATAGTCGGCCGCCGCGGTGCCGTCCACGGTGAGCTCCGTGCGCAGATCCAGTTCGAAGTCATCGGGGAATTTGTGGAAGCTGCTCTCCAGAGTATCCCACCAGGGCTGCTCTGGCATGATGCGGCGAGTGTGGCCGTAGGTGTTATTGGCTACGCGCGAGACAGTGGAGGCAATATCGTACATACGCTGGTAATCCTTGCAGTGACAGTGCCAATAGTAAAGCCACCGTCGTCACATGGGTAGTGTCTTGATCAACTTGTGCAGGCCATGCGCCGGCGCAAAAAGGCGATTTGTGTGGCCAGCGGCAACTCTTTGGGGCACATGTCCTCGCAACCCAGCAGGGTCATGCAGCCGAAAACGCCGGACTCATCGCCCACCAGTTCATAAAACTCGGCGTCTGTTCGCTGGTCTCTGGGGTCCAGGCGGAAGCGCGTAATCTGATTGAGACCAACGGCACCGACAAAGTCTTCTCGCATGCGCGCAGTGCCACAGGCCGCAACGCAGCAGCCGCATTCGATGCAGCGGTCCAGCTCGTATATCTGCTCGGCCAGCTCCGGCTCCATCGCTTGCTCCATGGCGTCTATATTCAGTTCCTCCAGCTTATTGCTGTGTACCCAGGTTTCCAGTCGCTCGGACATGCCGCGCATCCACTTGCCGGTATTCACAGAAAGGTCACCAATAAGTTCAAACGCCGGCAGCGGCGCCAGCGTAATGATTTCCGGCAAGTCTTTGGTCAGGGTGCGACAGGCGAGACCCGGTCTCCCGTTGATAATCATGCCGCAGCTGCCGCAGATGCCGGCGCGACAGACAAAGTCGAATTGTAACGAGGGGTCCTGGCGCTCCCGAATTTCGGAGAGGGCGATAAACAGTGTCATGGCGTCGGCTTCTTCCACGCTGTAGCTCTGCATGCGGGGCGAACTGGCCGGGTCCTGTGGGTTGTGCCGCAGGATTTGTATCTGCAGGGTGCGCGCAACGTTCCGCAAGGGGATTTGCTTCATGTGTCCTCCCCGAGGCGCTCGTTGTCCTGGCGCAGATGGGCTGGCAGCAAGTGCTTGAAGGGCATCAAAGCCTGCTGTCGGGCCCGGCGGTCTGCACTCTTGATTTCACCGAGAATGCCGTCGATCTGTTGCTGTCGCACAGCGGTATCCGGGTGTTCGATATAGTCGCGTGAGCCGTAACCGCGCCAGCCGGGCGGCAACTCCATGCGCATTACATCCAGGGTTTCATACTTCAGCTCTGGAATTTCCCGGTCCCTCCCGGGCCAACTGGCAAGTGTGCGGCGCATCCAGTTGAGGTCGTCGCGCTGGGGATAGTCGGCCCGGTAGTGAGCCCCGCGACTCTCTGTGCGCTGCAAGGCGCCGTAGGCCACACACTGTGCGAGTTTCAGCATGCGCTGCAAGCGGTAGGCAGTCACCAGTTCGGGGTTGGCGCCCGGGGCGGCACTGCGCAGGCCGATATTGCGCGCGCGTCGCTGCAGTTCGCCAAGCGTTGTAACGGCTTGCTCGAGCCGGTCGCCGTGGCGGAAAATACCCACGTTTGCCGTCATGGTCTCTTGCATCAAGCGTGTTAGTTCGAAGGCGCTCTCTGTACCAACGCTGTCACAGATGGTAGCCAGACGCTGGCGCTCGCGCTGTGCAAACTCGGCTATCAGCGCACCGGAGAGGTTGACTGAGCCGTCGGCGGATTCGCAAAAATCCGCCATCGCGTCACCTACGATCATTCCCGCCACCACGGTCTCCGCCACCGAGTTACCACCCAGTCTGTTGAAGCCGTGCATATCCCAACAAGCGGCTTCACCTGCTGCGAACAAGCCCCTCAGTTGCGGGCTTTCGCCGCGGTGGTCTGTGCGCACGCCGCCCATGGAATAGTGCTGAGCCGGGCGTACGGGTATCAACTCATGCACTGGATCGACTCCGAGGAAATACTTACAGATCTCTTTTACTTCGCGCAGCTTGTTGTCAATGTGAGCTGCTCCCAGCAGGCGAATATCCAGCCACAAATGCTCGCCAAAACGGCTGTGAGCAGCCTGTCCTGCGGCGATATGTTCCTCCATGCGACGCGATACCACATCCCGCGATGCCAATTCTTTTTTCTCGGGCTCGTAATCCGGCATGAAGCGGTGCTGATTGCCATCGAGCAATAGCCCGCCGTCGCCGCGGCAGCCCTCGGTGACCAGGATACCTGCGGGAAAGATGCCGGTAGGATGAAACTGGATAGCCTCCATGTTGCCCAGGGTGGCGACGCCGGTTTCCAGGGCGATGGCCGCGCCCATTCCCTCATTGATGATGGCGTTGGTGGACACCCGATATATGCGCCCAAAGCCGCCGGTGGCGATGCATGTGGCCCTGGCGATATAGGCCGATAGTTCGCCTGTCATCAAGTTGCGCACGATGGCTCCGTGGCAGCGACCGTCGGCGTGAATTAACGCCAGCGCTTCCATACGTTCATGTACCGGGATGTTGGCGGCAATCGCCTGGTTGCTCATGGCATACAGCATGGCGTGGCCGGTACCGTCAGACACATAGCAGGCACGCCATTTTTCGGTGCCACCAAAGTTACGACTGGTGATCAGGCCATGTGCCGCATCCGGTTCCGAGATGGTCTCTTTAACTCCGTCGGAGGTAATTTCCCTGTCGCCCCGTGCGACACGGTTCCAGGGCACGCCCCAGGCGGCCAGTTCACGAATGGCTTTGGGGGCGGTATGCGCGAACATGCGCACAACCTCTTGATCTGCACCCCAGTCGCTGCCGCGAACAGTGTCAGCAAAATGGATGTCTTCGTTGTCACCGGCAGCGCCGAGGCAATTACCCAGGCTCGCCTGCATGCCGCCCTGGGCTGCCGCTGAGTGGGAGCGCTTGGCCGGCACCAGGCTCAGCACTATGACGTCTTGCCCGCGGCGTTTCGCACCTATCGCTGCGCGTTGACCCGCCAGGCCGCCGCCTATCACCAGTACGTCTGTGACGATGGTTTGCATACGCTATTCGCTCTCCCTCTTTTCAATAGCACTGGCAGGTATGTAGCGCTCGCCTGCATGGGCAGCGTGATCGCGGCCGATGGTCATATAGGTGATCAGACTTGCCGTGCCCAGACACAGGAAAAAAACTATTATTCCCCACATGCCCAGCTTGAGCCGGCGCCGGGTGCGACGGGAACCCACAGCAGAAATGGGGCCCCATTTCATGGCCAGACGATATATGCCCACACCCGCGTGGAGGTGGACGGTAATCAATAACAGCGCGTATAGAATCCAGAAGTTGCCGCTCCAGATGCGATCAGATGATGCATAGGGGCCAATATTGTCCGGCTGTAGAATCACCACGAAGAGGTGTGCTGAGACGAGAAAAAACATCACAAAGCCGGTTACCACCTGCAGGTACCACAGCGTGGTGTCGGGATGGCGCATAGCGCCCATATGTTGATGAAATTGACGGTATTGCCGGTAGCTGCCGGGAAACTTGCGCAGGGCGAGAACGGCGTGGACGGCAATCAGCACGAAAATAACGGCAGCTACAGCGGATACCAGCAGCGGGTATGGCTTGCCAAAAATATGCTCGCCCTCGAACATCTTTGACACCCAGTACATCGCATCTTTGCCCAGCAGAATACTGGACTCGAAAAACATATGTCCCCAGATGAATATAACCAGAAGCAGGCCTGTGAGACTCTGCAGAATATCTGCGCGGGCGGGTCCCCGGTTCAGCTTGGTCGTCATCTTTCTTAGTGTCCAGGCTTCCTGATGCATCGGCCGATGCTAGCCCAGCAGGCCTGCCAGCACCTTGTTCTCGCTCAATTGACAGCCCATTGGTTCGATAGGCCTGCGAATCGACTTTAGGTTACAATATAGGCTTTCCAATAACCCAGCGCCAGGTTTCAAGTGCATGCCAGAAACTGACCTCATCCCTGTTGTCCACATCGCCAGCGGCGAGAAGTTCATCAATGAAAAGGGGATTACAGCCATCAAAGACGGCGTTAAGGCCGGCCGCGATGGTGGCACACGCCTGCGCAAGCCCGACTGGCTGCGCATCAGGGTGCAGGGCGGCGCCAATTACGAGAAGGTCCAGGGTATCGTGCGTGAGCACAAGCTGGCCACGGTGTGTGAGGAGGCTAAATGCCCGAATATGAGCGAGTGCTGGAGCTCCGGCACCGCCACTATCATGCTGATGGGCGATGTCTGTACCCGCGCCTGCCGCTTCTGCGCTGTCAACACCGGTAACCCGAAAGGCTGGCTGGATCTCGACGAGCCCGACAATACCGCGCGCTCAGTGCAATTGATGAATCTGAAATATGTAGTACTCACCTCGGTCAACCGCGACGACCTGCCCGATGGGGGTGCCGGACATTACGCCCGCTGCGTACAGCGGGTCAAAGAGGAAAATCCGGATACTGCGGTGGAGGCACTCACACCCGATTTTCTTGGGGTGCTGAAGGATGTCGAGACCGTGATGGATTCCGGTATTGAGGTTTTTGCCCAGAATGTCGAAACGGTCAGGCGCCTGACACACCCGGTGCGCGACCCACGTGCAAGCTACGAGCAGACACTGACAGTGTTGTCCCACGCCAAGCAATACCGCCCGGCCGTGCTGACCAAGACCAGTTTGATGCTGGGCCTTGGTGAAACCGAAGACGAGATTGTCGAGGCCATGGACGATCTGCGCGCGGCTAAGGTGGATATCCTCACTCTGGGTCAGTATCTGCAGCCCACGGCCCACCACTATCCCATCGATCGCTGGGTTACGCCGGATGAGTTTGAGAAGTATCGGCAGTGGGGGCTTGAGAAGGGCTTTCTTGAAGTGGTCTCCGGGGTTTTTGTGCGGTCCAGTTATCGGGCGGAGCAGGTTTTACTTAAGAACAACGTGGGGCTGGGCTGAGTGCCCTTGTTTGTCATGGTATTTGTTCCGGCATGCCAGTCGGTGTCGAACCGGGTATAGACTGTCGGGACACGCCGTAAATACGTCCATGTAGGCTCATTTCGCGCATCCATGCGCTCAACGGTCCCGCCAATCTATACCCGATTTGACACCTAACTCAAGTGAATGAAAAACGACTAATGCTCTTTTCGAATGTTACTTAATCCTTTGCTACCGCTCTGGACCTCCTTCCAAAATCTAATCGGCAATTGGAACTGCGCTGAGGCGTCAAAGCGGACTGGGCCTGCCGGGACCGTTGAGGCCATGGATGGCCGATACGAGCCTACATGGATGTACTCGCGGCGAGTCCCGGCAGGCCCAGTTCGGTTTGGCGCCGCTCTTCATACACTTCAACCCCTGACCTTGGTTTCCAGATCCGCTTCAACGAAAATCACAAGCAACCAACTGTGCTAACTCAGCTCACACAAGCGCCAGTCATGGGTGTCAACATGCACAGTGTCTCGTTGCTGCGGCTGGACAAGATCGGCGGTCTCGCGCCGGGTAACAAGCATTTTAAGTTGATGGGCAATCTTGCCGAGGCGAGGCGCCTGGGCGTCAATCGCCTGGTGTCTTTCGGCGGCGCCTGGTCCAACCATTTGCACGCGCTGGCGGCGGTGGGTTTCGAGCAGGGCGTGCAAACAGTGGGTATCGTCCGGGGCGACGATAACGTGGCGGAAACACCCATGCTGACGGAGGCTCGGGGCTGGGGGATGGAGATTGTTAAAGTGTCGCGGACAGAGTATCGGCAGCGCTTTGATGAACACTATCTGAACGCAATTCGCAGCCGCTTCGCGCCCTGCCTGTTGATTCCCGAAGGCGGGGCAAATGCGGAGGGTGTTCGCGGCTGTATGGCCATCGCGGATCTTATCGTGTCAGCCGCACCATCAGTTAGACGATTGGCGGTGTCGGTAGGTACCGGGACCACGCTGGCAGGCCTGGTGGCGGCACTGGGTAGTGGTTACGAGATAACGGGTATCTCTGCCTTAAAGGGTGCTACAGACCTGGAGCAACGGGTGGCTGGCGTCTTGCTGTCCCTGAATGTTGAATCGTCCGCCCAGTGGCGAATTATTCACGATGGGCACTGTGGGGGGTTTGCCCGGACCAACGCCGGGCTGCGCGCGTTTATGCTGGAATTTGAGCGGGTGCAGGGTATTGCGCTGGAGCCGGTGTACACCGGCAAGATGCTCTACGCTATTCACCGGCGACTGGCATCGGAGCAGGGTTGCCGGAATGATGCGCTACTGGCAATCCATACCGGCGGCCTGCAGGGCCGCCGCGGTTATGACTGGTTGGCGCAGTAGGGCCGGGAAGAACTACATTTTTGCGATAATACTGTCGGGCAGCCACTTCAGTACCTGCGCCACCAGGCTCCAGGGCCAGGGTGGTACGTAGCGGAAGCTGACCTTGCGCTCGATCAAGTCTGCCATGATGCTGGTGCCCTTTTCTGCGGTAACCAGGAAGGGCCGGTTGGGGATTGCGCGATTGAGGTCTGTATCTATGTAGCCCGGAGCCAATTCGGTAACCACAATGGAATCGCGACGGGTTTCCAGGCGGATAGATTCAAGGTAGCGGCCGAAGCCTGCTTTCGTCGCGCAATACACCCCCTGTCCCCGCGTACCGCGTACAGCTGCTACCGATGTAATACCCACTACCTGGCCATGGCCCTGCTTGCGGAATAGCTCCACCGCAGCTTCACAGGTGGCAATGGCGGCAGTGAGGTTGATATCGATGGTCTGGCGTATCTGCTCGAAATGGCCTTTGCCCACCGGTGTACTGGTGGCTACGCCGGCGTTTACGACGACAATGTCCAGCCCGCCCAGGCGCTGGGCGCAACGTTCGATCACCCCGGCTATGGCGTCAAAATCCGATACATCCAGCGTTTCCAACACAATATCTTCTGCCTGGTCAGCCAATTCCGCCCCGAGGCGATCGAGGTCAGACTGTTTGCGGCCGGTCAAAGCCAGTCGATAACCGCGGGCGGCAAACTGACGCGCGAGATTTTCCCCCAGGCCCCGGGTGGCACCTGTAATCAGTATCGATTTAGCTGTGGTCATGTTTTTTCCTTGAGGTGATCGCGTTTGCGCCGGCAGGCCAGTCGCTGGGGGTGACAAAAAAACGGCATATTTCCACGCCTGTGGCGCTGAGTCCCGCCACCAGCCGCGCTCGCGGACCGGATGCGAGAAGTGATTGTAGTCTTTCCACCAGCCCGGGACGATTCAAAATTTCGTCCTCGTCATGTTCCTGTACCGGGGAAAGCCAGCGAAGTTTGGTGAGTAGCAGGTAGCGTTCTGGCTGGAGCTCTGTGAGCTGCGTCGCCAGTTTGTCCACCGGTATCCAGTGTTGCAGTTGGCATTGTAGATTGTAGCCAAAGGGCGGGGGCAGGGGATCGCTTAAGGATTGAAATAAATAGCCCTTGATTGCTATTTCCCGCGCCAGGGTCTCAATGCCCAGCTCCGCGAGCAGCACGCGGGCCTGCGGTTGCTCGCTCAGTTGTATCTGGCGCCGTAGTAGCTGCTCCAGTTTCAGGTCCAGCCTGTCGTGGGAGCTGGGGCCCAACCACTCCCGCCATTGGCTGGCCGGTTCAACGCTGGTGTGCTGCCGCCAGCCAAGATAGAACTTGACTGCCAGTTCCAGGTGGAAATGGCGCTGCCGTGTATGGCACCAGTAGATTACGTCGAACTCCCCCAGCGTGCGTCCCTGGTCACGTACCGCCAGATTGTGAGCGACGAGGGTGGTGTTTGGGTCCTGCTCCAGGAAGAAATGCCAGAGCTGTTCAAAGTAGAGCCCTAAACGTTTCACCGGTTTTTGTGCAAGAACCTCAAGTAATGGCCCGGGCTCATTGTCCAGTTGCGCCAGCCAGCGCCGTCGGGCGGCTGTCAGGGAAAGCCCGCAGTCAGTGACATTCTGGCCGTCGTCAGCCAGTTGCCAGCTGTGCAGCAGGCCGGGAGAGAAGCAGGTCCAGGCCAGATCTCGTACTGCCTGCGTAAGGTAGGGAAATCCAGACATCGCTGCGCTTTTCAGTGGGTTTCGTGGTTATAATACCAGTCCTTCAGAGGGGAGGCGCCTAATGGGGGCAACTTTCAAGACAATCGGCCTGGTCGGGCGCAGCAAACAGTCCGGCTTGCGCGAGGTAGTGCATGAACTACTGGCACTGCTGGAGCAGCGTGGGCTGGAGGTGGTACTTGAAGATCGCCTCGGCGAACTGGTGGAAGACAGCAGCCACCGTCTGGCCAGCTGTGACGAAATCGGTCAATCCGTCGATCTGGTGATTGTGGTGGGCGGCGATGGCAGCTTGTTAAGCGCTGCGCGAACGCTTGCCAAATACGATACGCCGGTGGTGGGTGTCAATCGCGGCCGTTTGGGGTTTTTGACCGATATTGTTCCGGACGAAATTTCCACGCAGGTGCCCGCTGTTCTCGATGGTCATTACGAGCGAGAACACCGTTTCCTGTTGGATGCAGAGGTGCGCCGCGGCGGCAAGGTTGTCGGCCGCGCGGACGCACTGAATGATGTGGTAGTTAACTCCGGCACATCGGCCCAGATGATAGAGTTTGAGCTGTATATCAATGACAGCTTTGTGTATCGGCAACGGGCGGACGGGCTGATTATCTCCACCCCAACCGGCTCCACCGCCTACTCGCTTTCGGGAGGCGGGCCGATAATGCATCCCACACTGGACGCTATGGTGCTGGTTCCTATGTTCCCGCATGCCCTGAGCAGCCGCCCGATTGTAGTGGAAGGGAATTCGCAGATCCGGTTGGATATCCTGGCTCGTAATCGCATTCACCCGCCGGTCACCTGTGATGGCCAGGTCAATATGACAGCGCGCCCCGGCGACTCTGTCCACCTCAGCAAGAAGAGCCACCGACTGACCCTGCTGCACCCTGTGGGGCACAGCTTTTTTGCCAGTTGCAGGGATAAACTGCACTGGGGCGACGCGCTGGTAAATTGATGACAGATTTTCACCCGGCTCTTACCGTCAGCGTTGAAGAAGACCTGTTACCCCTGATCGCGTTGCTGCAGCAGCGAGGTGTTGTACACCGCGTTTTTGAGGAGAACGGTCAGCAAATTGTAGCCGTGCAGAATCCGGTGCAAGTGCCAGAAGTCGCTGCATTATACCGGGCCTGGCGTGCGGGGGATGTGTCTATCCAACTTGCGCGGCAGGGCAAGACACCGCCGCTGGTGGCGAACATCAGCTGGCCCGCTGTACCGGTTACCACGGTATTGATACTTTGTAGCATTGTCGGTTTTCTGATTGTCTATTTGCAGGCGCCCATTGCCTGGTTGGGCTTACTCACCTTCACCCCTTTCGAGATAGTTAACGGCAAACCTGTTTTTGACAGCATCGGGGGCCAGTACTGGCGTTTGATTACGCCGGCTTTTTTGCACTTTGGCTGGTTGCACATCGTATTTAACAGCCTGTGGTTGTGGGAGCTTGGTGGCAAGGTCGAGCGCGTTATGGGGCATATGAATATGCTGCTATTGTTCCTGGTTATCGCCATGGTATCCAACGGCAGCCAGTTTGCGTTTGGTGGCCCGGGCCTGTTTGGCGGTATGTCCGGTGTTGTATACGGGTTGTTGGGGTTTTCCTGGGTAGCGCCCCTGCTGCAGCCAGCCTGGCGAATCCAGCCATCACCAACGCTCATGCTGTTTATGGTGGGCTGGCTGGTATTGTGCATGGTGGGCCTGGTAGAAAGCCTGGGCTTTGGCGCTATTGCCAATGCGGCACACCTGGGTGGCCTGTTATGCGGTGCCGTTCTGGGTGCCTTGTTCGGTATGGTTTCCAAAAGAGAAGAAGCATGACAATGGCGGCTAGAATCAATGTGCTGTTTTCAACAGCTGCATTAATTCTGGTATTGGCGTTGACAGGTTTTACCGCTCACCGGGAGTATCAGATTGTTCGCGACCGGGCTGTTGATACGGCTCTGGCTACCCTGAGGTCGCGGCCGGCTTTACAGGTAGCCATTTACCAGCGCGATGCCGCAGATTTACAGAAGCTGCTCTCGGAGTTTCTGGAGATACCCGCAGTAGTATCTGCCAATGCGCGAGATGGCCTGGGTGAATTGTTGTCGCGGGAGGAGCAGGCTGGCGCGGTAGCATTGCAGCCGCCTTTTGACATAGTACGCGGCGATTTGGCCGCAGGTGAAACCGGCCTGACTGCATTTGACCCTGAAATGCAAGCTATCGGGACAAGCCTGTGGTCGGCCTGGGCCAATAGTGATTCTCCGCTGTACCTGACAGTGCCGGTCTTTACCGCGGTGAACCCCGCGCGGCAGGGCCTTAAAGCCTATGATTTTTTTATGGCCCCGCTCGATCCAAAGGAAAAACGCAGTTTGCGGATTATAGGCTATCTGCAATTGGAAATATCGTCCGGCCTATTGTGGTCGGCTATCCGTCCCACGGTCAGTAGCCTGCTGTACGGTGGTCTGTTACTGGTGGTGATTTGCTGTGCGGTGATTGCTCTGGCTACCCGGCGCATCACCAGGGACTTGTCCCAACTGGCGCAACTGGCAGACAGTGTGGCTGCGGGTAAACTGGAAAAACCGCTGGAGATAAAAGCCAGCGGCGATATCAGGGATATTGCCAATGTGCTCAACCACGTTCTGGGTGGCTTCACCAATCTTAGAAGAGAAACCGATGCTGGCCAGCGGCTGCTGAGCAGAAAGGTTGATGAGCATACCAGCGAGTTGTCCGAGCGCGATGAGAAATTGAACCAGGCTGCGGAAGAAATCACCGAAACCCGCAGCAGGCTGCAGCGCGTCGCCTACTATGACAATCTGACGGCTCTGCCTAACCGGCGGCTTTTTACCGAACAACTGGGCCTGTTACTGGCCTTGAACGAGCGCAACAGTCATATCCTGGCGCTGTTGTTCCTTAATCTGGACAACTTCAAGCGAATTAACGATTCACTGGGCCAGAGTGCCGGTGATGAAGTGTTGCTTGAGGTGGCAAAGCGGCTGGTTGTCGGTGTCAGGGGCAGTGATTCTGTCGGGCATTACGTCGAGACCGGGCAGAAAATTGAAGTATCCCGTGTGGGCGGTGATGAGTTTACTGTGGTGCTTAACCAGCTCGACAGGGTGTCATCCGCAGGTGTTGTAGCGGAGCGGCTACTGGCGGCACTGGAAAAGCCCATGACGGTGGAGGGGCAAGAAATTGTGGTGAGCCCCAGCATTGGTGTTGCGACTGCGCCGGTGGATGGCATCACCGCCGAAGCGTTACTGAAAACCGCTGGAATAGCCATGCATTATGCCAAGGCCTCAGTCAGGGATAAATTTCTGTTCTACGCGGCGCATATGGAGGACAGCGGGGTGGGCCACCTCAAGCTGGAAGCCGATTTGCGCAAGGCTGTGGAGCGGGGTGAGCTCGAGCTGCATTATCAGCCACAGGTGAATACCCTCACGGGAGCTGTTGCCGGAGCGGAGGCACTGTTGCGCTGGCAGCACCCGGATCTGGGCGCTGTGCCACCGTCCCGATTTATTCCCCTCGCCGAAGAAACTGGCGTTATATCGGAGCTGGGTGACTGGGTGATGGCCGAGGCCTGTCGCCAGATGAAGGCGTTTGATGCGCTCGAGCTGGCTTTACCGAAGGTTGCCATTAACGTGTCTGCCTTTCAGTTTACGCGGTCGTTTCCCCAGCGAGTGAAGGAAATTTTGCAACAGTACGACTTGCCTGCCAACAGGCTTGAGCTGGGTTTGAGTGAGCATCTGCTGATGGATGAAGATCAGACAGCGGGCGAGATGCTAAAGGATCTCAGGCAGCTTGGTGTTTTCCTGTCTGTGGATGACTTCGGTACGAGTTTTGCCCCGCTTGGTTACCTCAGCCACTACACGCTGGATGAACTGAGGATAGACCGCAGCTTTATCCTCGGCTGCGACAGCAATGAAAGCCGTGCCAAACTGGTGAAGGCCATTATCGCCATGGCCAGGAGTCTTGGTCTGGGGATCGTGGCCGAAGGTGTGGAAACAGCGGCCCAATACCGCTTCCTGATAAACAACGGTGCCGATGTGATGCAGGGGTATTTGTTCAGTAAGCCGGTGCCAGCCGAGGAATTACAAAAAATACTGACACCCTGGCATTTTGTACAACAGTTACAGAAACTTCAGTCCTAACTGGAGACCCGTGATGGACTATCTTAAACATATTGAGAATATGACACCCGAAATATATCGCAGCCTGAAACGCGCGGTGGAAATTGGCAAGTGGCCTGATGGCCGGCCCGTGAGTCCGCAGCAGCGTCAGGCGGCACTGCAGGCGGTGATCGCATGGGGTAAGTTGCACTTGCCCGAGAGTGAACAAGTGGGCTTTATCGACAGGGGTCACAAGGCCGGGGGAGTGTGTGATGATCCGCCTGAAACCCCGCTTAAATGGAAAGGAGATACGATTGACTGAGGTGTTGGCGACTGGCAATGCGCGCAAAATGAAAACTGAACTGGCTGAACCGGTTCAGTACACCATGTTGCTGGGCGATAATGAGGTATCACTAAACGCTTACCTGGGGCAGACACTGGGGCTGCAGTATCACGGTGTTATCAACTGCATACACTGTGCCCGCAAAACCTCCAAGAGCTTTAATCAGGGTTATTGTTATCCCTGCTTCAAGCGTCTGGCCCAGTGTGATACCTGCATTATGAGCCCGGAGAAGTGCCACTACGCTGCCGGTACGTGTCGCGAACCCGAGTGGGGTGAGCAGAACTGTATGATCGATCATGTAGTCTATCTTGCCAACACTTCCGGTATCAAAGTGGGCATCACCCGTGGCAGCCAGGTGCCGACGCGTTGGATGGACCAGGGTGCGACCCAGGCCCAACCCATTTTTCGTGTGGATACGCGTCTCCATTCCGGGCTGGTAGAGACCGTTTTCAAGAATCATATTGCAGACAAAACCAACTGGCAGGCCATGCTGAAGGGGGACGCAGATCACTGCGACCTGGAGCAGCAAAGGATCAGGCTGTTGGCTGAATGTGCCGTCGAAATTGATGAATTGCAGGCGCGTTTCGGGCTGCAGGCAATCACGGTGCTCGAGCAACATGCCCCCACAATTATCAGCTATCCTGTATTGGAATATCCTACTAAAGTTAAGTCGTTCAACCTCGACAAGACACCGGAGGTGTCCGGTACGCTGCTGGGCATTAAAGGGCAGTATCTGATTTTTGATACCGGTGTTATCAATATACGTAAGTACGGCGGCTACCAGCTGTCGTTGACAAAGGGGTAGCACCACAATGAGAGATGCCACACCTGCCGCAATATACCTCCGGGATTACCAGCCACCCGCTTACCTGGTAGACCGGACTGAACTGGATTTTGAGTTGTGGGAGGATCATGCCCTGGTACACGCGCGTTTGTGTATCAGACGCAATGGCGCCAGCGCCAAACCCTTGCAACTGAATGGTGAGAGCCTGGAGCTGGTATCAATCAGCCTGGACGGCCAACCCCTCCCGGCGGCGCGCTACACCGTATCGGAAGATGGCCTGGAAATCCTCGACGTTCCGGAGAATTTTGAGTTGCAGTGCACGACCCGGATTTTGCCCCAGGACAACACGTCACTGAACGGTTTGTACAAGTCGCAGGCGATGTTCTGCACCCAGTGCGAAGCGCATGGGTTCCGGCGCATTACCTACTATCCCGATCGCCCGGATGTCATGTCTGTGTTTTCGGTCAGAATAGAGGCAGACAAACGACGTTATCCGGTGCTATTGAGCAATGGCAACTTTATGGGCGTCGAGGAGCTTGATAATGGGCGGCATCGGGCCAGCTGGCATGACCCGTTTTCCAAACCTGCCTATCTGTTCGCACTGGTGGCGGGAGACCTGCAATATACCGAAGACCGCTTCACTACCTGCAGCGGCCGCGATGTGTGCCTGCGTATTTATGTAGAAGAAAAGGATTTGGGTAAGTGTGGGCATGCCATGCGTTCACTCAAACATGCCATGCGCTGGGACGAGGATGTGTATGGGCGGGAATACGATCTTGATCTTTTCAATATTGTTGCCGTAGACGATTTTAATATGGGTGCCATGGAGAACAAGGGGCTGAATATTTTTAACAGTTCCTGCGTTCTTTGTAGCCCCCAGACCACCACCGATAACGGCTTCCAGAAGGTGGAGGCGATAGTGGCCCACGAATATTTCCACAACTGGAGTGGCAATCGTGTTACCTGCCGGGACTGGTTTCAGCTCAGTCTGAAAGAGGGGTTTACGGTTTTTCGAGACGCGACATTTTCCGCCGATATGGGTTCTCCTACAGTAAAGCGGATTAAAGAAGCCGCTGTAATGCGCACTGACCAATTCGCCGAGGACGCGGGTCCCATGGCACACCCGGTGCGGCCTGAGTCAGTTATCGAAATCAACAATTTCTATACTTTAACCGTTTACGAGAAAGGCGCGGAAATCGTTCGGATGATCCATACATTACTCGGCCCGGAGGCATTTCGGCAGGGCTCGGACCTGTATTTTTCCCGCCACGATGGCCAGGCCGTGACCTGCGAAGATTTTGTGTTGGCGATGGAGGACGCCAGTGGTGTGGACCTGGCTCAATTTCGGCGCTGGTATTCCCAGGCGGGAACCCCGCTACTCGCTGTGCATGATGAGTATGACCCCGCTAGCGAGCGTTACACATTACACGTGACGCAGTCCTGTCCGGCGACACCCGGGCAGCCTGAGAAGGACCCCATGGTAATTCCACTTGCGATGGGGCTGTTGGGGGACGCTGGCAACCTGCCCCTGCGGCTGGAGGGTGAAGAGCCGGATGGGGATACAGCGGACAATACCCACCGGGTACTGTTGATAGATCGCCCGCTGCAGAGCTTTGTTTTCGAGCAAGTGCGGGAGCGACCGGTGCCCTCCTTGTTGCGCGGATTTTCCGCACCTGTGCGGCTGTCTTACCATTTTGGCAGGCCCGAGTTATGCGCATTGATGAGTCGCGATGACGATGGTTTTGTGCGTTGGGACAGCGCCCAGTCTCTTGCGATTCAGGTTATAGGGGAAGTCGAGCAACAGATACAGGCAAGTGCTGCAACTGCAGTGGATCCCTTGCTGGTTGAAGCCTGTCGCAGTCTGCTGACGGATGAGTCTCTGGATGCCGCCATGGTCGCTGCAATGCTGACGCTCCCCGGCGAGGCCTATCTGGCAGAACTTGCCAGCCATGCCGGGGGCGCAAATGTCGATACCATTCACAATGCACGCTGGGCGGTGCAGGCCGAGATCGCCCGCAGCTGCCACCAGGAGTTGCTGACCTGTTACCAGCGTCTCGCCACGGGAGAGCCCTATGCCCCGGATGCCGGGCAGATCGCTGCGCGTAGTTTGCGCAATGTCTGTCTCGAACTTCTGTCCTGCGCACATGGCCTTGAACCGTCATTGGCGACGGCCCAGTTCAACTCCGCGCAAAATATGACTGACCGCCTGGCTGCGCTGCGTGCCATTGCCTTCTACGCCACCGAAGTCGAGCGCGAGGAAGCGCTTCAGCAGTTTCTCCGCGAGTGGCAACACGACGCACTGGTGATGAATCAGTGGTTCGCGGTACAGGCGGCGATGCCACTGGGAGATACTCTCGCCAGAGTGCAGGGGCTGCTGTCACACCCGGACTTCGATCTCCGTAATCCGAACAAGGTCTATTCCCTCGTGGGTGTATTCGCCGATCAGAACCCGGTGCAGTTTCACCGCGTGGATGGCGCGGGCTACCGCTTCCTCAGCGATATGGTCGCGCAGCTGGACGGCGCTAATCCGCAACTTGCCTCCCGTGTGCTTGACCCACTGACGAGGTGGCATAATTATCGCGGCCGGGAGCAATTGATGTGCGCCGAACTGGAACGTCTGGCGGTCCTGCCTGGGTTGTCACCGGATGTGTTTGAAGTGGTCAGCAAATCCCTGGACGCGAGCAACACCAACTAGAGGCCGCGTAGCGACCTGTAGTGACGCGGGCAGGTCAATCAGGGGTATGCGTCGCCGCAAAAGGGAAAAGTGCAGTAGTGGGGTGAAACGCCACCCAGGCAAACCAGTAGCTTGCCGTGACGGGGTATTCTTTGCCATCCTGGCCAAATGCTTGTGCTACTGAGGCGATTTTATCCCAGCGGATTTCCAGTGTTTTATCGCCCACAGTCACCGTTAACGGCTTGTCCAGCTTGTCCAGTTCTTCGAAAGGTAATGCCAGTGCCTGATCCTGGGAGGTTATGCCTACCACCCAGGTCTTGGCAGTCAAGCGCCAGTCGCTGTGCATGGTGGAGTACATCACCATCGGTAGCCGCCGGTATTCCGCGTAGGGTGACGCTTCATAATCGCGTTCGAAGCCAGTGTCATCTGATAGCAATAGTGAATCGGGGTGTAGCGTAGACCATGCAGCCCAGGTCGTGTATTGCGCCGGCACCTGGACCAGGTCGGTGCCCTTGAGTGGGCCTGTTACCGCCTTTTTCATTACCTGTGACCACAGCGACTTCGTATTGCGATCATAAAGCAGCATGTCGCTGTTATAAATCAGGCCGGATACACCGAAGTTGAGCACTTTGTCCGCAGCTTCTGCCAGGAACACCATGCCGGTACCGCACAATGGGCAGAAGGTAATAGTGAGCGGTGTAAGGGCAAAGGTGTCGTTGACGATTTCGTGGTGGTCAAGAATCTCGATGGGGTAGGCTTTAGCGACACCGTTGTAACTCACAGCCATCACGCGATCGTCGGGTTGAATCGCACTGTCTCGCGCCGCGCCTTCAAGGAATACGGGATAATCCAGTGCGGGTATGCCGTCTCGGCCAGGTCCACCGTGGTCTATCTGGTTGGGGGCAATCAGGCCACCTTCAACGTCAAAACCGTTGTAAAAGGAGGGGGGTTGCGCTGCCGTAGCGATCATTCCGCCAGCGATAAATACTGTCAGTAGCACGGCGCGCGCCAGCCATTTATGCACGTTTACTCTCCTTGTCGATATAACTACGACCCGGTGCACCGGCCTGGGTTCCCGGGTAGTGGATGAATCGGAGGTGCTTGGCCTCAAGCACCCTGGGGGTACAGCTGCAGCGGCGAGTCTTCCCGCCCAGAAGTTTTGCCTTGCCGCGCCCTGATTTCCCTGGCGCTTGCGGCCAGCTCATCGCCATCCCACGGGGCTTGTGCGCTGCTGTACAGGGATGCATTCAGTGCGTCAATTGCAGCGTTCATTCTGGGGTCCTCGAACAGTGTCCTCACTTCTGCCACTGAGGCCAGTCCCGGGCGCGAGCCCACTGCCGCCGCCCAGTTTATGAGGGCAGTGCGCGCCTGTAATGCCTGTCCGTCGGCACAGGCTTGTAGCAGAACCTTGAAGGCGGTCTGTTCCCGAGGGTCTTGCAATGTGCGTTTTTCACCTTTCGGTCTGCCGCGCCGGGTCCAGCCGAGATACAGCAGGGTGAGTATCCAGCCGCCACCGTTAACCGCTGCGACCACCTGCCATATTCGACTATTGTCAGTGGCAACAAGCGGTATGGATACTGCGCTATCGGGCATTAACAGCGGTGTGGTTGAAGGGCTGGGGCTAGGCAGCGGTGCGGTTGCCAGTGAATCGCCAGCGGCAACCTGCAGTTGCCGCTCCGGCAGTACCGCATAGCGCAATGTGTCGGTCTCGGTATCCCACCATGGAATGCGGATTTCAGGTATCCGCGCTGTGCCCGCCCTGGTGGGTACCACAGCCACGCTGTCCACTCTGGTGCCCAGAAGCCCTGTAGCCGTTTCAAGATCACTGATAACCGGTTGGTCGGGATAGTATTTCAGGCCGGGCTCCGGGGGGTACATGACCGGCGGCAGCTGTGCACCCTGCAGCCCGTCTCCGCGAATGGTGATAGTGCGCGTAGCGGATTCGCCCACCTTCAGCTCCTCTGGCGCCGTTGACCATGATTCCTCCAGGCTGATTTCGCGGGCGGGCAGCCACTCGCTACCGGGAAAACTGGCGGGGCGGGGTAGTACCTCGATAGTCAGGGGGGCAGTGGTGCGCCGCAGCTGGCGGCCACTGCCCCTGGCATCAAACAGGCTACGCCGGGGCGAGCTCTCTCTCGCGCTGAAGGTTTGAGCGGGGATCTCCAGCGTGCCGCTCTGCTCCGGAAAAATGGCGTAGCGTACCTCGTGCACCAGCCAGGGCCTGCCATTGACGGTGCGCTGGAAAGAGTTTTGTTCCAGAGGTTTCACGAAGGCATTATCCAGTTGTAGATCGGTGATGCTTCTATCATCCAGGTTGATCGCCTGTTGCAGCCTGAGTGTGAGAATGACCTGGCCCTGAACGTATACCGAGCTGCGATCCAGTTCGGCTTCAAAGATCAGATTCTGGTCGCCGCCGCTCCCCTTTGGCGGTGGGCCGACGACAACGGGTAAGGCGCTGGTCACATCCTGACCCACATGCAGTGGCGGGACGGTCAGGTTCCCCTCACGTCTGGGGGTGATGTCGAGCAGTATTTCGCGGGTACTGGAAAACTGGCCGTTGACGTAGCTGGTTTTGCTGCTATTGGAACGTTGCAAAATTTCAAAATCGGCGGTCAATGGCCGTAAATCCAACTGCTCCAGATCCTCGTCGTCCGTGGCAGTGATCGTCAATCGCAGGGTGTCGCCCTGGACAGCGTGCTGCCGGTCGAGGCTGGCATTAACGGCAGCAAGGCTGCCACTGGCCGCGACGGCCATCACAAGTACACACAAGGCTTTGAGCGCCTTACCAATAGGTTTCATTGTCTTTCCCGGCTCCCTGCTGTTGCCTTTGGTAGCTTTCGTAGCGGAATTTTTCGCGCAGTAACCCCGAGGGGTCATCGGGCACCCTCCGCAGCCATTGCTCCATGGCCTGATCCAGCTCCTGTTGCGCAGGATCGAGTTCGGCCTGTTGCGCAGCGTCTTCGGCGGATTCTTCCCCCTCCTGCTCGTCGGCCGGTGTGGGCTGTGGTTCTTCCGAATCCTGTTCGTCCTGTGGTTCCTGGCCCTGCTGTTGCTGATCCTGGTCCTGGTCCTGGTCCTGGTCCTGGTCCTGGTCCTGGCTCTGGTCCTGGCTCTGTTCCTGGTTCTGTTCCTGTTCCTGGTTCTGGTTCTGGTTCTGGTCCTGGTTTTGTTCCTGGTTCTGGTCCTGGTCCTGGTTTTGTTCCTGATCCTGATCCTGGTTCTGGTCTTGCTGCTGGTCCTGATTTTCCTGCTGTTCTTTCAGCTGCTCCAGGAGTGCGAGATTCTCTTTGGCGTCGTCCTGGTCCGGTTCGCGAGCCAGCGATTCCTTGTAGGCTGCTATGGCCTCCTCCAACTTGCCAGCCCGTGCCAATGCGTTACCGCGGTTATACCAGCTATCGGCATCCTCGATCTCTGCAAACTTGCTGGCAGCAGTCTCGTAGTCACTGCCGTGGTAAGCGGCGGTGCCAGCCCAGAGTGGGTTTTCGAATAGTTCTGTAGCGACTTCACTGTCACCGTCTTGCAAGGCTTTTTGACCTTGTTGGTCGGGGGTCAGCCAGAGATCGTCCCAGACATCGGCGCTCGCCGGTTGGGGCTGGGCGATGAACAGCAAGGGCAACAGGCACACTATCCAGCCGCGGCGAAACAGCGCCAGGGCTAACGGCAGCAGAGCTAGAACAAACAGGTAGCCCTGGTCCTCCCAGGTATCGGCGGTGCGGTCCAGGGCGATGGTGGATTCCACTGCGCTGATGGCTGGTTCAGCGAGCAGGGTATCGAGATCTGCATTGTTAATCTGCATAGGCTGGTAGCGCCCGCCAGTGGCAGCAGCGAGGTCGAGCAGGGGCTTTTCTATCAAGCCGGGCATAACGATTGCGCCGTCGCGATCCTTGAGGAAACCACCTTTGGGTAGCGGTATTGGCGCCCCGGTTGCCGTGCCGACACCCATGATAGACAGGCTGGCACCGGACTTCTCCATTTCGCGCTCAATAGCCAGCGCATCTGCTTCACTGATACCGTCGGTCACCAGCAATATTCTGCCGTCGCGTATACCGGCCGAGTGTAGTAGCTCGATAGCCTGCGCGATCGCAGCCACCGGGTCGCTTCCCGGTACCGGCATCATCTCGGGGGAGAGTGCCGGCAGCAGGTTGGCAATGGTGGGAGTGTCGTCGGTCAGCGGGGTGACGATATGGGTATCGCCTGCGTAGGCGATCAGGCCCGTTTGGCCCTCCTGGCGCTGAGCCAGCAAGTCGAGCATTTTTTGTCTGGCACGATCCAGCCTTGAGGGCGCCAGGTCACCGGAGTTCATGGAGTAGCTCAAGTCCATTACCACTACCAGCGCATCTTGCTTCTGATGAATGGGCTGGGGCAATTTCTGCCAGCTTGGGCCGCTGGCTGCCAGTGCGGCCAAAATCCAGCCCAGCAGCACAAAGGGGAGTAAGTTGGGCCCACGGGAGCCGTCCTGCGGGCTTACCAGAAACGGCAGAAGCTCCGGTGCAATGACCTGGTTCCAGCTACCCGATCGGCCACGGTGACGCCACAGTAAAAATGCGAGTACTGCCGCCGGTAGCAGGCACCAGAGCCATTCGGGCCGCATCAGGTGCAGTTCCATCACTGTGCGCTCTCCGCAGTCTGGGAACGACGCCAGCCACCCGCTCGCCACAGGTGCCGCAGGGCGAGCGCGAAACTGAACAGCAGTGACAACAGCAGCGGGAGATACCCGAGAGCTTGCCTGGGCCGGTAAGTCACGACCTCTTGTTCTACAGGTTCAAGTTCATCCAGAACCCCATAAATTTCGGCCAGTTCGCGGGGATTTCTGGCTCTGAAATACTGGCCGCCGGTGATGTCCGCAATTTGTTGCAAGGTGTCTTCGTCAAGCTCTGCGGATGGGTTGACCTGGCGGCTGCCAAAGCTGGACCCGAATAAACCCGGCAATGTCATCTGGTCGGCACCAATTCCAATGGTGTAGATACGGATACCGAGGTTGGCGGCGAGTTGCGTGGCTTCCAGCGGTTGTACCGAGCTGGCTGTATCCTGACCGTCCGTTAGCAGGATCAGTACCCGGCTTTCGGCCGGCCGTTCCTTGAGTCTTTTTACCGCCAGACCGATAGCATCACCTATCGCTGTATCCTGCCCGGCAAATCCTATCTGGGCTTCCAGCAGGAATCGCCTGACGGTTGCCGTATCGAAACTCAATGGCGATTGCACGTAGGCGTTACTGCCAAACAGTATCAGGCCCAGGCGATCGCCCTTGCGGCTGGTAATAAATTCCGCACCCAGCTGACGTACTGCCTCGATTCGCGTGGCTGCAGCATCGCCTACCCGCATATCTTCCATCTGCATGGAACCTGAGATATCCACTGCCAGCATAAGGTCGCGGCCACTGTTGGGCAGCTCTATAGGTTCGCCAATCCAGGTGGGCCTTGCTGCAGCTGTCAGCAATAACAGCCAGATAAGCCAGAGAGAGGCCGCAGGTATCCGCCGGCCAACGCTTGTCGGATCAGCCTGGCGCGTGTTCATCTGTTGCCATTCGTCGAAGAAGGGCGCGCGCAAAGCCGGCTCACGG
>TARA_R110001592_G_scaffold38609_1_pt1 | contig 132243 bp, 127 predicted proteins | sample TARA_R110001592 | Tara Oceans TARA_R110001592 (sample SAMEA4398387) | marine metagenome | biome: Polar Biome; feature: [SRF] surface water layer (ENVO:00010504); material: water (ENVO:00002006), including particulate matter (ENVO:01000060) such as... | depth 5 m
GGCTATCGAGCCGGTAACTGTCAGATCAGGTCGCGACTATTACACCTGGCCGCCCCGTGGCGCACTCAAACTTTCTTACCTTGTACTAGCGTGCCTCTTTACCCTTTCTATCGCCGAAGTCATTGGCCAGCTCCTCTGCGCGCGATGATGCGATCAGTTTGCGTGCCAGCGGAAATACCTCTTTCTCCTCTTCGTCCACGTGGTGTATGACTTCGTGCTTGAGCTTTTCGAATTTGTGAATCCAGCCGCCGCTACTCATCTCCAGATCAGAAAGTTCCTGCAACAGATCATCAGCATCTTTGTGTTCAGCCACGCTGTGCCTGGCTTTTTCCGTGCCATCGGGGTGCTGCATGAGATCGGAGTAGAAGGTTTGTTCCTCGGCTAGCGCATGCGCGTCCAACTCGGTTTTGAAGCGCTCAAAGAGTGCTCTTCTCTCCGGCGAATCGCCCGATGTTTCCATCAGTTTTTCGGCTAGTTCTCTTTGCGTGTTATGGTCTTCGATGAGTCGTTGATAAATGTTCATGGTGTATCCTCCCAGTGTGGTTTGTTGGCCTAGCGTGTGTATGTACAGCGGGCGAGTTCCTGGCCGGTGTCTGAAGCTCCCCAGTGCGCTATGGGTACTGCAGAGACTGAATTTTTCGGGGAGCCCTCGACGATCTTGTCACTGTAGACCAGGTAGACAATGACATTGCGCTCAGTGTCGCAATAGCGCAGGACTTTCATGCTCTTGAAGATGAGTGACCGACGTTCCCTGAAAACTGACTCGCCCTTCTTAAACGACTCCCGGATCTCGATAGGCCCTACCTGGCGGCAATCCAGGGAGGCGTCAGACGTATCTTCTGCCAGACCCATTGCACCCTTGTAGCCCCCGATCTGAGCGCGGCTGATATAGCAGGCTACACCCGCTATTTTCTCATCTTCAAATACATCCACCGCAATTTCATCGTCGGGCGAAAGTGGCCGCCACTTTGTATCGACACTGCCCAGCTCTTCAGCAGTGCTGATCACAGGCAGAAGAAACGTGAGCAGTGCAGCGACGCGGAGATAGATCATAATTGGGGCCTCGTTGAAAAAGACATTATATCCGCACCGCGGTTCGACTATGTGTGACTAGTGTTAGATGCACTTGTGTCCTCCATTCGTTCGAGTTAAGTGATGTCACTTACCTGTGGCCGTGCCCTGAGAGCGCGGGTCGGGTAAACACCATTCAAAAAGCGTGCCAAGCTGGGCGACACCTGGGCATTTCAATATACCTGTCCGTTTACAGGCGCTTGGGCGTGTCCACGCAGGCGACTTCGGTGTGCCTGTCCACGCCAGGTGTGTGCCGGTCCACCAAGGCGCACAAGAGTGTCGGTGTGCCTGTCCACCAAGGCGCATGGGTCGGGTAAACACCATTCAAAAAGCGTGCCAAGCTGGGCGACACCTGGGCATTTCAATATACCTGTCCGTTTACAGGCGCTTGGGCGTGTCCACGCAGGCGACTTCGGTGTGCCTGTCCACGCCAGGTGTGTGCCTGTCCACCAAGGCGCAACCAAGGCGACCACCCAGGCGCACCCAGGCGGTAGCATGCGCTTCCACGATCGGATCACCCGGAAGAGCCGCTTAAAGCTATTGCTATGGCATGCATATTGCTTATTCTGTGGGAGAGGCCTAAAGGCTTCGGCAACTGACCGTCACTCCCCGGGAGACAGGCAGATCACAAGACATGATGATATTGACACTTTAGGAGATAGACCATGGCGAAAGATGACAGGAAGGCAACTACAACCGATGCGGGTATTCCCGTTGCCAGCGATGAGCATTCGTTAACCGTCGGGCGAGACGGCCCTATACTCTTGCATGACCATTACCTCATAGAGCAGATGGCCAACTTCAATCGCGAGCGCATTCCGGAGCGTCAACCCCATGCCAAAGGCTCCGGTGCTTTCGGTTTTTTTGAGGTGACACAGGATGTTTCTGCCTATACCAAGGCAGCGGTCTTTCAGCCAAGCACCCGCACCGACATGCTTGCCCGTTTTTCAACGGTGGCCGGTGAGCGCGGAAGCCCCGATACCTGGCGTGATCCGCGCGGATTTTCCCTCAAGTTTTATACCAGTGAGGGCAATTACGATATGGTCGGGAACAATACGCCAGTGTTCTTTTTGCGCGACCCCCTGAAGTTTCAACAATTTATTCGGTCCCAGAAGCGTCGAGCCGACAATGATTTGCGCGACCACGACATGCAGTGGGATTTCTGGACCTTGTCACCGGAGTCGGCACACCAGGTTGCATGGCTGATGGGGGATCGCGGAATCCCGAAAAGCTGGCGTCAGATGAACGGGTACTCCAGCCATACCTATATGTGGGTAAATGCCAAAGGAGAGCGCTTCTGGGTGAAATACCACTTTAAAACGGACCAGGGCGTCGATTTCCTGACACAGCAAGAGGCCGACCACCTGGCCGGTGCCGATGGCGACTATCACCGTCGAGACCTGTTCGAATCCATCGCCGACGGTAATCATCCCAGTTGGACAATGCATGTGCAGATAATGCCGTTTGATGAGGCGCTGGATTACCGGTTCAACCCTTTTGACCTCACCAAGGTTTGGCCACACAGCGATTATCCGTTGCACGAGGTGGGCAAGCTCACACTGAATCGCAACCCCACGGATCATCACGCGGAAATCGAGCAAGCGGCCTTCGAGCCGAACAACCTCGTACCGGGAATCGGTGTCAGCCCGGACAAGATGTTGCTCGGGCGTATGTTCGCTTATGCGGATGCACACCGGCATCGCCTGGGTGTCAACTATAAGCAAATACCGGTGAATCAACCGGAAGTACCGGTGCACAGTTACAGTAAGGACGGTGCCATGCGTATTGCCAAAACCTCCGACCCTGTCTACGCGCCAAACTCCAAGGGGGGCCCCCAGGCAGACGGAGAGCGCTATCCCGACGACACCACCTGGCAGGCCGACGGCGAGTTCGTGCGCGCCGCTTACACCTTAAGAAAGGATGACGACGATTTCGGGCAGGCACGCACTCTGGTACGCGAGGTGATGGATGACGATGCGCGCGACAGACTGGTAGCAAATGCGTCGGGCCATCTCAAAGCCGGTGTCACTGAGCCAGTGTTGGATAGGGCGTTTGAGTACTGGCGAAATATTGATGAAGACATTGGCGCGAGAATCGAACAACAGGTGAGGGAGGGCTGAACTTTGCACTAAAAACGACTAGTGCCGGGTACACTCCCGGGAATGGTTAGAGTCGGCAACTGAAACCATACACACTCTATCGATTCCTGGGAGTCCGGTTCTACGGTAGACTGTCTCTTCAATGCGGGTTATAAGTCCGTGTGAGTCCTGTGGCGACGTCGGGAGGCGAATAGATGAAATACTTGAGCTTGATTACTATCCTGGCGTGTCTACAGGCCTGTGGCTCAGTCACTACCTTGACAAAAACTGATCCATCGATTTCAGATAAGTTGTATGAACGAGGCACTTACTGGCAATCGATACCCCGGGTCTATTCGGGTGTCTCCTACGATTTCTGCATGTTGCATGCAAAACCAGTGAATATGGCAGTAGACCTGGTGCTTGGCTTTTATCTAGTGGACGGGGTTTTATCAGCTGTTACCGACACGGTCGCTTTGCCGTATACGATCCCTCTGCAGCTGAACAAAGGGAATATTGATATTAGCCTGTAAAATGCCAGACAGCTGCAGGCTACTATAACTGCATCCTGATGGCCCAACCCGCTCCATAGTTACCGATCAGCAGGGGAAAAGTTTCAATGGCGACGCATACTTTCGATGACAGCAACATTACCTGGAACCGGCTTGGAGACTTCGAACACCTCCATTATTCCATTCTGGCAATTGATGAAACGGATAAAATCGCTGACGTTCTATTCAAATTTGCCGGCAATGAGAAAATCATTTTGCACCGGCACACAGCACACAACAATACTTTTGTGATTCAGGGAGAGCACCGCCTGTACAAACCTGACGGCAGCTTGAAGGAAGTACGCCCTGTGGGCTCAATGACCTGCAGCGCGCCGGACTATGAGCCGCATCGTGAGGGCGGCGGTGAGCAGGACGTTATTATCGTCTTCAGCATTCGCGGGGATGGTGTGTTGTACGAGCTTCTGGATGACGACAGTAATCAAATCGGCACGCTCAGCTTTCAAGACCTGGTAGACCTGAAGAAGGCTTCATAGCGGTCTGGTGTTGGCGAATTCAGGATGAAAAAAAGGGTGCGCACCAACGGTGCGCACCCTTTGTTACTTCGGGTGTTGGCTGTTACCTAGAAGCGGTACAGCGCACCAATAGTAACGGCTTCTGAATCAACTTCCAGCTTGTCGTTAAAGAACTTTATATCGTCAGGGCTCTGGTACGTGTATTCCAGGGAAACGGCAAGGGCTTCAGTAACAAACCACTCGGAAGATACGTTGAACGCATTGACCTCATAGCCGTTCCAGTCAGTATTCTCGTATCCAAGGCCAAAACCCAGGTTCTTGTTAACGTACCACTTGGCAGCAACGAGGTAGGCATTCACATCGTTATTGTCTTTAACGCTGGTACGGCCATAACCTAGTTCCGCAGTAATTGCGCCGTCGCCGCTCAGTGACCAGAGGTGTTTCACGTCTGCCCTGTAGCTATCTACGTCGCCGCCGTTACTTACGTTTGTTTGCTCGTAACCGAGGATAACTGTGGTCTTTGGTGTAACGTAGTAACCGACACCAAGGTTGTAGATATCGATGTCGCGGTCACCAGGCTCAGCACGCTCATAGCCAACGTCAACTAACAAGCCGGACAGCTGCCAGCCCGGGCCTTCGGCGACATAGCGACCGGACACGTTATAAGTCTGACCGTCCTGGGTGTCAAAGTCGCTGAAATCGACTTCGCCGTCGCTGGCGCCCACAGTGATGCTGGAGGCGTGATCAAGAAAGGCGGCTTCGCCCAGGGGGCCTTTGCTGGTGTCTACTTCCCAAAGGTAAAATGTGCCATAGACTTCGCCAACATCGGTGTCATTGCTGTTTTTGGAGTTGCGAGTAGGGGTTTTCAGCTCAGAATCTATTGAGCCAGCGGTGTATGCGCCACCCAGTTCCCAGCGGTAGTCTGCTTGGGCAGTTGCGGAAAGTGCCAGGCCAATGCCGGCGATGATTGCAGTTTTCTTGAACATCTTTGGAATCCTTGTGTGTTTAATAGGCTGTACAATCCGTGTTCCAGTCACGGAGCGGGGCATAATACGCACAGTACCGACCGCCGTCAGGTGGCATGCTCAACCTAAAATATGTGTAATATTTACTTGGCAGTTGTAGCGAAAATACCCTGAGAAACACGCTTTTTATCTGGGGATTTTTGCAAGATTGTCTTGACCTTTTTTCCAAAACAAAAAGGCCCTGCAAGGCGGGCGATAGACTGATACCCGTGACGCAGTAGCTGCGTTTTTTATCTGTAGCGGTTATGCTGTGGTCAAACCCCAATGAGGATAGAGACAGTGATAAATGCGACATCCATACTGCCGGTGATTGTGCTTGCTATGTTGAGCGGATACAGCGTTGCCGATGACCTCTCGGACGCCACCGAAGGGCTGTGTGACACGATCAGGAGCTGCGCACTTGAAGCGGTCGCGGGCCAGGACCTCACCGACGAACTGCAGGCGAGTATCGCCCCCATGGTGGCAGGCCACTGCGCTACCATGAGCAGCCTGGTGCAGACCGTACCGGCCGACGATAAGCTTTATCAACCCGCTGTTGGCTGTATGCGCAGTATGGAGTCGCTCAGCTGTGAACAACTGCGCATGGTGCGCCAGGTGAAAACACCGGAATGTACAGAATACGACCGGTTGGCCAGTGAGACAGCTACTGCCGAGTAGCAGATATTGCGACGTGCGCAATGGCAACAGCCCTGGTGCCCGGGTAGTTACAAGGTGTACTTGAAGCCAATCCAGCCGCCCCGGGGAGCACCGGGCCCAACAAACAGCGGGCGGTTATCCGCAAGACCCGGTAAGACTTCCCCCGGCGACTCACCCAGCAGGCCGAAATTCTCGTAGTTTTCGTCGAAGAGGTTGTTAACTCTGGCAAATAGCAGAAACTGTGAGTTCAGCGCATAGCTGGCACGTAAGTTGATCAGCGTGTAACCATCCACGGTACCCAGGTCATTACTTTCGTCTCCTCGCAGAACCTGGTCAGAGTTATAGATAAGTTCCATGCCGAGGCTCAGGCCGGCACTGCTGGTGTAATCGCCACCGAGCTTGAAGATATGTTCTGGTAAGCCGGGCAGGCGATCACCACTTTGTACTGACAACTCACCGTCTTCGTTAGCGTTGGGGTGATTTGGGCTCAGTACCATAAAATCATCTTCGAAGGTGGATTCGAGATAGGAGTACGAGGCATACCAATCGAGTTTTCCGTTGCTGCCTTGTAGCGCAGACTCAAAGCCCCGGCGCCGTGTTTTGTCCACGTTGGCAAAAAGCCCGGTAGAGCGACCTGTTGTCTGGAAGATAATGTCGTTCTTATTGGTCGCATGATACAGGCCCACCTGGTAGCTGATCCCCCAGTAGCTTCCTCTTACACCGGCTTCATAACTGCGAGTGACAACATCATCAAGCGGCGGATCCGCCAGGAATGCGTTGGGCAGTCGACATTCGAAATCGATATCATCCGGGTCTTCCCCCGCTTCACTGGCAAACTCCCGTGCTAATTCAAATACGCCTTCATTGCAGGCCAGCTCTAGCGGGGTAGGGACGCGGTTTGACTCACCGTATGAGCCGTACAGCGCCGCCGCGTCAGATAGCGTATAGGTAAACCCCGCTGCGGGGTTAAAGCGCGCATAGGAATGGTCGCCGTTCAGTTCGGGGCTTTCACCGGACCGGTCGCGCAAGGTGATATCTGAATCGTTATAACGTCCGGACAAGGTCACTGAGAGTGCGCTGGTAAGGTCCAGCGTGTCGGTAAAGTACCAGCTCAGGGTTTTTGTTCGGGTATCAATACTGGTAGCTGCTTCATCGTAGAATGTTCCCACTCCGAGGCCCTGGGTGCTGCGTGTTACAGGGTCAAGTTCTGACAATTCCAGGGATGCATCAAAATCGGATTTCCCGTCCAGATAGCCGAAGCCGAGTATCAGTAAATTGCTGCGTGAAAAAAGCGCTTCTGTAAGCGTTATCTGGCTGTTGAAGCCCACAGATGTCTGTTTGCGTTGGCTGGTGTTATTGATCGCTTCATCGGTGATGACACCGGTACCGCTCAGGTCATCGGAAATGTCTTCCAGTTCAAAGTCCTCGGGGTCCAACCCTGCACTCAACGCGCGGCTGTCTATTAATGCTTCCAGTTCGTCGAAATTGCGGATACCCGGATTATCACCCTCGCAGATATGTTCAAGGTTTATCCCCAGGCTGGCATCCAGTGCATCTTCGATCTCATCGGCCTCTTCGAACAGCGATTGCTCACCGCCGGCATATTGGCATTCCTCAAACTCGGAGCCGTCTCCGTTGAACGAATCTGTGGTGTTCTCTCGCTGGAACGCGTTGCCTGAAAATTCCACGGAGTCACTGAGACGGTGGCGAAATTCCAGGTCCAGCATATCCATGTCGTTTTTGGTGGTATCGGGTGCAGTAAATACCCCGTCGCGGTCTGTAGCCAGCAAGCCGACAGGCAGGGCGCCGTTACCGGTAAGCTTACTGTTGCCATGCTGGTAGATGATATCCAGGGCAGTGCGGTTATCATCGCGCCAGCCTACTGTGGCATAGTAATTGCTCGCCTTCGACTTCGATAAGTCCCGCCAGCCATCTTCCTCGAAATGACTGAAGTTCAGGTAGTAACCCCATTGCCCTGTGTCTGCGAGCGGAAAGTTTCCGCCACTTTGCGCTTTGACAACATGTCTATTCCAGGAGCCGGTATAGGCCTCCAGTTCTGTATCGTGGTAATTGAAGCCGTTTTTAGTGGTAATGACCAGGGCGCCGCCGAGTGAGTTCAAGCCAAACACCGGGTTAGTGCCACCGATCAGGTCCATGCTGTGAATCGTCGATTCCGGCAGTAAATCCCAGTTCACGGTATCGCCCAGTGGTTCGTTGATACGCACGCCATTTTGATAAACCGCCAGCCCCTGCGGCAATCCAAGTAGCGGCGAGGCGGTGAAGCCGCGATACTGTACATCGGGCTGCAGGGGATTATTTTGTGCGGAGTTAATGCTGACGCTGGTCAGCGTATTGTTCATAAACTCACTGATATCCAGACTCTGGCTGCGCGCAATGTCCGCCGCGGTCGCTCTTTGTAATGCATAGGGCAGTTTGTCGACGGGTTGAGCGGTTGCCGAACCCAGCTTTATACCGTAAACCTGCACTTCCTCAAGAGTCTCGTCCTCGGCGATAACCGGTTTGTTGCACATGGCAGAGAGCAGCAGGGCCGCTGTACTGCCGATGAATAACGTCGATAGAGTTCCGCGATACAAAACCTGCGACTCCTTTCGTGTGTAATCGGGTTAAGGCTGAAATTAGGGTACGAATACTACCCGGCCAACGACTTCACCATTGCGCAGGGCATTGATGGATTCAGGCCCGGCGTCAAGCGACCGTGTGGTAACTTCACATGACACCTTACCGCTGGCGGCAAGATCAAGTACATCGGCCAAATCCTGTCGGGTAGCCACCGCCTGGCTCAACAGCTTTAAACCCTTGAACCCACATAGGGTCATCGATATGGGTGTCTCACCGCCCGGAACGGCGCAGAGCGATATTGTGCCGCCATAGGCGACAACCGCAAGCGCGAGGCGATGAGCGTCGTGCGACGGCGCGGTGACCATTACCACGTCCATACCCAAGGCGGTCAGTTGCTCGATAGCCTCTGCTTGAGTGACATCAAATGTCTGATCGGCACCCAACGCATTGGCTAGTTCCAGCTTGGCCGGATCGATATCCATAGCAATAACTCTGGCCCCCATGGTTTTTGCTAACTGGATGGCCAGGTGGCCCTGGCCGCCGACACCTATCACGCCAAAGACAGTGCCTATCCCCACGTTCGCTTTTTTCAGCCCACCCAGTACCGTCATACCGGCACAGGCCAACGGCGCGGCCTGCTCCGGTGTGACACCCTCCGGCACAGGCACCACAAAGTCGGCCATGGCAAGCACATATTCGGCATGCGAACCGTCATGCGACATGCCGAGCACAGTCGCATTGGGGCAGTGGTTTTCCTCGCCGCGTCGGCACTGCTTGCATTCGCCGCAGGTCGAGCGGAGAAAAGGCGCTGCAACCCGTTGGCCTACCGATCTGTTGCTCACTCCCTCGCCTAATGAGGCGACGATACCTACCGCTTCATGTCCCAATGTCAGATCGTGTTTTACCAGGTTTTCCACGATCTCCCAGTCGCCGTCACACAGATGTACGTCGGTGTAACAAAGGCCCGAGGCTTCCACTCTAATGAGGATTTCCCCGGGGCCGGGGACCGGCACAGCAACCTCCGCTACCGTGACTTCGCCGCGTGGTGCGGATAGTTTGATGGCTTTCATAGTGTTCCTGAAGCGAGACGATAAAAGAGCGTCGAGTGTAGCAGTTATCGGTACTAAATCGCTTATACTGCACTTAAGAATTTTTAACGACAGCCACTCAATTACAACGCAGCAGGAAATAATTTGTATGAAACTTTATGACTGTAACGTCGCGCCAAACCCCCGAAGGGCCAGAATGTTTATCGCGGAAAAAGGCATTGATATCCCGAAAGTTGAGATAGACATAGTCGGGGGAGAGAATATGAAAGAGGCGTTCCGCGCAATAAATCCCCGGGGCATATTGCCAGTACTGGAGCTGGATGATGGCACCTGCATTGACGAAACCATGGCCATTTGCCGGTATTTTGAAGAGCTCTATCCCGAACCTGCGCTGATGGGGACAACCCCGTTGGAGCGGGCCCAGGTGGAATGCCTGCAACGAAAAATGGAGTTTGATGGCATGATCGCCGCCTCAGAGGTGTTTCGTAACAACATAGACAATACGAGCTTTGCTTACCGCAGCATGCCGGGCACCGATGAAATCACCGCCATTGATGGCCTTGTGGGGCGGGGGCACGCCACGCTCAAGCGCTTTTTCCATTGGCTTGAATACTACCTGCAAGACTCCAGGTTCATTGCCGGAGAGCAGTTCACCGTGGCAGATATTACCGCGCTTTGTTCGGTAGATTTTGCCAAGTGGATTGACGTGGAGATACCCGAGGAAAACGTGAACACTTTGCGCTGGTATGAGGAAGTATCATCACGGCCCAGTGCCAGCGCATGAAAACGAAGTGTGATTACAGCATCGCCAGTTCAGCCGTCCTGCTGTTGGCCGTAGCTCACAAATGCCGTTGATACCTCCTTCATTTGGCGTTTATCCAGCAGTACCGGGCCGCCGATAGCCAGCGTTCCCCAGTAACAATGTGCCTGCTCTTCCACCAGTTCAGCGAGTTTTAACGCACCCTGAAGGTCGGTTGCAACGGTGATTTGGCCGTGGTTGGCAAGCAGGCAGGCCGTCGATGCAGACAGCCCCTGCAGGGTCGCTTCAGACAGGGCCTTGCTGCCAAAGGTGGCGTATTCGGCCAGCGGGATTTCGTCGCTTCCGGCGGCGGCCACCATATAGTGCATGCACGGAATGGATTTTCGCGCGCAGGCAAGAATGGTTGCGTAGGGGGAGTGGCAGTGCACAACAGCGTTAATGGCGGACTTTGCCGCGTAGACGGCGGCATGCATCTGCCACTCGCTGGAAGGTGTCAGTTGCCCCGGATCTACCTTGCCTGTTAACGACATCTGTACGATTTGTTCGGGCCGCAACTGGTCGGGGGCGATGCCGGTAGGGGTGATTAGCATCCCGGCCTCGGTGCGGGCAGAAACATTGCCCGATGTGCCCTTGTTGAGCCCCCTAGCGCTCATTTGTTGCAGTGTATCTACTACTGCGGATCTGCTTGCCAGATCATCACGATACGGTTTCATCGATACCCCGGGGGATTCATTGCTACTATCTCGCAAGTTTGAACGAGATCGTTATTTGAATCTACCCGCTTACGGACCTCTGGCGATCGGCCATTTTTCAGGAAGCTGGCAGCATCTTGTGCAATCTCCGTTTATACTCAGGTACTCTATTGAACCGTTGTCACTCTGAGGGAGAACCATGAAGAGCCACCTGCCTGCCATTGCATTACTTCTTTTGTTTGCTGCACTGCCCGGGTCGCCAGCTCTGGCATCGGACTATGATCCCGTCAGGGCCAAACTGGCAAACGCCATGGCCTCCGAGGTCAGAACGCCCGCAGAAATGGAACGCGACCGGAACAGGAAACCGGTGGAGACCCTGGAATTTTTCGGTTTGCGCGACAATATGAAAGTGGTGGAGTTATTCCCTGGCGGTGGCTGGTATACAAAGTTACTGGCCCCCGTCCTCGCAGAAAACGGTGAGTTCTACATCGCTTTTGGCACCAGTCGAGCGCAAAGCGCCGTGGCCGGGCAGCCGGGTTTCGAGAAGATACAGGTGACGGGCAGCGACGCGGAGATCAGCCGCGCAGAAGGCGCACGCTTTTACACCGCGAGCAATACTGATCTGGGTGTCAGCAATGTCGATATGGTGCTGACGTTTCGCAACTACCACAACTTTGATGACGCCTCGCGGGACGCTCTAAACCAGTCTGTTTTCAAGGCCCTTAAGCCCGGTGGTATCTACGCACTGGTCGATCATACCCGCCGTCATATGCAGGCCGATAACGCTGAAAACCGGCGCCGCCTGGACCCGGTACAGGCTATCAGGGAGATCCTCGCTGCGGGATTCGAATTTGTCGACTATTCCGATCTGCACTATCGGGCGGACGACGAACTGGTATACGAAGTAGGTCGCAGGACGGTCAGCGGCAACACCGACCGCTGGACGCTGATGTTTCGCAAACCCTCGTAATCCACTGGCCAGAAGATACTGCTTTTTTATCAGTCCAGGTAGCGCGCCTTAATGCTGGCTTTGAAGGCGGCGGTATCCAGGGCTGATCCCGTGGCTTTTTCTATTAATTCGTCCGGCATATAGAGGCAACCCTTGCTGCGTATATGTTGGTCCAGCCAGGAAAACAGCGGCGTGCAATCGCCGCGCCCCAGGCCCGGGAGTATGTCGGAATTGTCCCGTTGGGCAGCGGTAAATATCTGCGCTGAGGTCAACGCACCCAATGAATACGTGGGGAAGTAGCCGAACAGGCCCGCTGGCCAGTGCACGTCTTGCATAACACCATCGATATCGTCTTTGGGCCTGATTCCCAGCAACTTTTCCATCAGTTCATTCCAGGCGCCAGGCAGGTCGTCTATGGCGATCTCGTTGGCAATAATGGCTTTTTCCAGTTTGTACCGGAGGATGACATGCAGCGGGTAGGTCACCTCGTCTGCGTAAACCCGTATCAGCCCGGGTTCTACCTTGCGGTAGATGCGCAGGATGTTATCTGCCTCCCAGGCAGGACCTTCACCGTCCAGGCAGCGTTTAATGGTGGGTACCAGGAAGCGGATAAATTCCTCGGAGCGTGACGCCTGCATTTCCAACAGCAATGACTGGCTTTCATGCAGCGTCATACCGCGGGAATTACCCACCGGCTGGCCCAGCCATTCTGCGGGTCGCCCGTCCTCGTACAGGGCATGCCCGGTTTCATGGATGACCGCCATCAGGCTCTTCATGAAGTCGTCTTCTTCATAACGGGTGGTGATACGTATGTCGCCGTCGGCACCTCCGCTGAAGGGGTGATGCGCTGTATCCAGGCGCCCCCGTTCAAAGGGGAAACCAAAAATTTTCATGACTGCCTTGCTGAGCGCTTCCTGTTTCTCGGTGGGAAAAGGGCCGTTGGGTATCAGTGCCTGGGGTGCTGAAGCCTGTTTTTCCATCACCTCTTGCACAAACCCGGGCAGAAACTGTTCCAGATCGCCAAAAATCTGATCGACCTGGGCCTCTCTTCGGCCCGGGTCGTACTGGTCTATCATTGCCTCATAGGGGCTTACACCCATGAGGCCGGATTTGATGGCGGCCTCTTCACGCTTCAGCGTAAAAAGCACTTCCAGTTTCGGCGCAAGACCTTTCCAATCATTGTTGGGTCGCGCGGTTCGCCAGGCCATCTCGGATTCCGACTCCGCCAGCACAATTTTTTCTACCAGCTCAGCGGGCATAGCGTTGGCATGGATAAACTCGTGGCGCATTTCGCGCAGGTTCGCGCGCTGCCATTCGTTCAGCTGATCGGCATCGGCTTCGGCGGCAGCGATCAGGTCGGACAATTCCGGGCCAGTCTCCATCTCGTGCATCCACACACTGAGCTCAGCCAGCACCGAAGCGCGCGCCGGAGCTGCGCCTTCAGGCATCATGGTTTGCTGGTCCCACTCGAGAATGCCCATAGCGTTGCCCAGGGCCGAGGTACGTTTCTTGCGTGCTTCCAGTTGTTGGTAGGCGTTCATGGCAATGCTCCAATTATCGCTGCCGCCGCGGCGGCCAATAAAGGGGGCAGATTAGATGCGAAGCGGTCGGTTGTCTACAGGGCAGAAGCGTTACAGCGATGTTATCGCGTAGCTTTCCTCGCCGTGGTAATGGTCATAGTCGGCGCTGGCGCGTTGGATCTCGTTGACGGCCTCTGTCACGGCCTGGCTGACTCTTTGGTCCAACTCGGCGCAGGGTGCCACGCCCACACTGCGCAGGGCATCGGGTAGACGAGATACCAACTGGCGATAGATCACATGGTGTCCCGCTTCGTGTTCCGTAATCCGCTCCTGCAAATTGGACCAGCGGGCATCCAGTTCGCTGCGAAGACTGTCATTTGCCGCCAGTCGCGGCAGCACGGTGTCAAACCGGAACTCGAAGTTACCTGCGCGCACCCGGCAACTTGAACTGTCGCCTGCGTACTCGCTCTGGTAGTTATACTCGTATTTGAAACTGGCGTGCCCCAGGGGCTTGATCCCGGCATCCCGGTTAACCGGAAGCGGGTTGGCGGCACCTGTCAGCGCAGACCACACCTCTTCCCCTGTGTCACCACGCACTGCGTAGTAGCGGGTGGACTGCCGTGATTTGACGGAAAATTCGAGCTCGGACGACGTATCATTATAGCCACGGCCAGTGAAGTGGGGTGACAGTCTAAGCACGCCGCCATTGCGGCTCGCAGTGGCATTCGAATCAGACCCGCCGAAGGAGTTGGAGTCGAGTTCATCACATTGCGCGAAGTGGCTGCCACTGCAAATCGTCCCGGCGTTGTCGCCCCAGTGACTGAACGTGTAACCGGGTGCTGCTACGGCGGTGAAGGTCTCGGAAAACTGTTGATCATCTATGTCGATGGTGCAGGACTCACCCGTGTCGCAGGCAAAGAGCCCGGACGATGACATCACTGCACCTCCCTCAGGGACGTGAATTATGAGCTTGCTGCCCATCAGCAGCAGACTTGTTCCGAGCACAGCAAAAGCTCTGACCCACAACAACATGACCGATTCTCCGTAGTAATCAATTTCCCCCGGAAGCGCCTGTGAGCCCACCGGGATGACCTGCTAAAAACTACAGAGGTAGCGCCGCCAAGGCATTGAAAAACTAGAGAAAAGTAGAGATAAACGGATGCAGAAAGTGGAGAAAAGAACAGTTTTTTGTTGACAGTTCAAAAGTGCTCAGGGGGCGGATGCCAGGGGACTGCGACACAGCAGTCACGTCGGCGGTAGTTATTGGGCGGCACCGGCCCAGCTATTTTTCTTTGAGAGAGGCATATGCCGCCAGCGCCGACTCGCGAGCGGACCTGTGATCAACCATTGGCCTGGGATAATTCTCGCCCAGCCGGACATCTGCCTGTTCCAGCACGGATGCTGGAGCCTCCCAGGGCTTGTTCAGGTAGCGGTCGGGCAGCTTGGTAAGTTCTGGTACCCACTGGCGGATATAGAGCCCGTCTTTGTCAAATTTTTCGCCCTGGATCACCGGGTTGAATATGCGGAAGTAGGGCGATGCGTCTGCGCCGCTGCCCGCTACCCACTGCCAGCCACAGCTGTTGTTCGCCAGGTCTGCATCCAGCAATGTGTCCTGGAACCAACGCGCTCCCGCGCGCCAGTTCACCAGCAAGTGCTTGGTAAGAAATGAGGCAACCACCATGCGGATACGGTTGTGCATATAGCCCGTTTGCCAAAGCTCGCGCATGCCGGCATCAACAATGGGGTAGCCCGTTTTCCCCCGCTGCCAGTCTGTTAGCGCCGCCGCGTTTCCCAGCCAGGGAAAGTGGCTGAACTGCGGTTTGAAGGGTTCCCGGGTGATACTCGGGAAATGATAGAGCAGGTGATGCGAAAACTCGCGCCAGCCCAGCTCACTGAGGAACTTGGCTACCTGGGCGTCTTGCTCAGGCTTCCGTGCAGCCAGGCCGGTAGCGGCATGCCAGATAGTGCGGGGCGATATTTCACCGAAATGCAGGTGCGGCGACAGCCGTGTGGTGGCCTCCAGAGCGGGGTGGTTGCGCCCCTCGCTGTAGTTGGTAACAGGCCCGTCCAGAAATGCCGTCAGCCGTTGGGCTGCGCCTTCTGCACCTGGTTGCCACAGATCCAGCCAGCGCTGGGCCCAGTCAGGGGCAGTGGGTAGCAGTTGCCAGGACGTGAGCGCCTCGCTGTTGCACTTGTCCCGATACCAGGTGGCGGAGTCAGGGGCGCCCTTCGGTCGTGCAGGCGGGTTGCCACTGCGGCAGTGCCGCCAGAACGGCGTAAACACCTTAAAGGGTGTCCCGCTCTTGGTCGCCACTTTTTCGGGTTCGAACAGCAGCGAGCCGGGATAGCGTTTAAAGTTCACCCCCTGTTCTGCGAGCGTGCCGTGCAGTGTTTCTTCCAGCTCGTTTGCCCAGGGTTCGTAGAGTCGGGAACAGTAAACCGCGTCTGCGCCGGTTTCCGCTACCAGGTCCTTGAGTACTGCGGCGGCCGGCCCTCTACGCAAGACCAGTGTGCCACCCAGCCCTGCCAGTTCTTCGCGCAATGCTGCCAGGCTGTGATGCAGCCACCAGCGACTGGCGCTGCCCATGGCTTCATCGCCGGGGGAGATATCATCGAGTATGTAACAGGGCAAAACGGTTCTGCCATTAGCGGCGGCCGCAATCAGGCCGGGCAGGTCGCGCGTGCGGAGATCCTGGCGGAACCAGTAAATAATTGGAGTTGTCATGTGAATATTACGAGGAATTGTAATTTTAGGATCACCGGGCCTGAAAATTAGGTATTTAGGCTCGGGGGCCGGATAATCCAGTCAGTATAACGATAGTGAGGCGCGATCGATGAGTGCAAAATTAAAGGGGCCGTGGTCGGTCGAAGACATAGGCGTTTTTTTACATGATGTGCGCTACCCCCTGCGCCTGGCCTGTGTGGCAGACGATGGTTATCCGCGAGTGGTGTCGGTCTGGTTTACCTATCTGGATGGCAAGCTGTATTGCGCCTCGCATAATTCCTCACACCTGGTGGCACTGCTGCAAGCGAGCCCCCGTGTGGGGTTTGAAGTGGCTCCCAATGATCCCCCCTACTACGGTGTGCGTGGGCAAGGTGACGCTGTGCTATCCGAGCAGGGCGGAGCCGAGATGCTGGAACAGCTGCTGGGGCGCTACCTGGGCGGCCACGACTCACCGCTGGCAAAGTGGCTGCTGTCGCGCAGCGAGGACGAAGTGCTGATAACGATCAGCCCCCGCCGCTGGTTCAGCTGGGACTACCGGGAGCGCATGGAATAGCGCCCTTCAATCCGACATTTGCGTCGCGACAGCCTGCAGCAGCGGCTCACAATCCGACACGAGTTTCAGATTTGCCAGGGCGTCGGCCCGGGTGCAGCCGGGGTTGATAATCGCCAGAGATTTGCCCAACTGTCCTGCGAGACGGCAAAAACGGAAGCCCGAGAACACCTGTAGCGAGCTGCCTATCGCCAATACGGCGTCGGCAGAGGCGATGGCCGCGTTACATGCAGCCACCCGTGATTTGGGAATTGCGCCACCAAAAAATACCACATCCGGTATCAGCACACCCCCGCAATGCTCGCAGGGTGGCACTGTGAATGACTCTACCAGCGCTACCGGAACATCGGCGTCGCCGTCTGGCCGCGGTGCGGCAAGCTCGGCGCTGTGATGGGGGTTGTCTCGCAGTAGTCTCCACTGCACAGACTCTCGGCTGGTGTTCGCGTTGCACTGCGTGCAGCGAACCTGGTCTATTCTGCCGTGCAGGTCTACCACCTTCGCGCTGCCAGCCCGCTGGTGAAGCCGGTCCACGTTCTGGGTTACCAGCAGATCAACATGGCCCAGCTGTTCCAGTCTGGTGAGTGCACGGTGGGCACGATTGGGCTTTGCGTCGCGCACCACTGGCCACCCCAGCAGTGAACGGGACCAGTACCGCTGTCGCTTTGCCGGGTCGCTAATAAACTCCTGATGCGTAATGGGTGCGCTGTGTTTCCAGCTGCCCTCCCGGTCGCGGTAGGTGGGTATGCCGGAGGAGGCACTGATGCCGGCGCCGGTAATGACCACCAGGCGTGGGTGGTCATGGAGAAAACGTTGCAGGGCTGGGGCATCGGTGCGTAAACAATTCATAGCCGCATTATAGGCCCTAGTCCGAACCTGGGCTGCTATATCGGGTTTGATCCGTTTGCTGTAGCGGGCGTACATTATATGAGCACTGTTGCTCTATATCCCGGGGGTTCCCTAACCATGCACTATCTCATCACAGGAGGCACCGGATATATTGGCGGGGCGTTAATCCCGGAGCTGTTGGCTGATGGCCATACCGTCACCGTGCTGAGTCGCCAGCAAATGCGCGACGACGGATTATTGCGCTTTATCACCAGTCTTGATCTGATTGCGGCCGATAGCCGCATTGATGCTGTGATAAATCTCGCCGGTGCCTCCCTGGCCGGCAAACGCTGGACGCCAGCGTACAAACAGGTAATTTTTGCCAGCAGACTGGCCATTACAGAGGGATTGGTAAAGTTGATGGCGCGCATGGACGCACCACCTGAGGTCCTGCTAAGTGCCAGTGCTATCGGTTTTTACGGGCATCACGGTGATGAGCCGCTGACAGAAGAGGGTGTAGTTGTGCCCGGTTTCGCCCATCACCTATGTCAGCGCTGGGAAACGGTAGCGATGCGCGCGACGGAGCTCGGCGTAAGGGTGTGCCTGTTGCGCCTGGGTGTGGTGTTGGGTCGGGATGGTGGTGCGCTGGAAGAAATGGCCAGGCCATTCAATTTTGGTGTTGCCAACTGGCTTGGTTCCGGCGGGCAGTGGCTTAGCTGGGTACATCGCCGGGACGCCGTCGCTGCCATTCGTTTTCTGCAGCAACACACCGAGTTCAGTGGCCCCTTTAATATTACAGCACCCGAGCCAGTGACCAGCCGTGGTTTTTGTCTGGCGATGAAACGGTGTAAGCGTACCTTCATTACCCTGCCCATGCCGGCAGCGGTTATGCGCTTACTGGTGGGGGAGATGGCGGACGAATTGTTGTTGAACGGCCAGCGCGTGCTGCCCTCTGGGCTACAGGCAGCAGGCTTTGGCTTTGCCTTCCCTACGCTTGACGCGGCGCTGGCAGATATTTTCTAGATCAGGTTGCGCAACTTCAGTTCGTCGGGGTAGGGCGCCATAAAGACCTGACTGTCGATGTAGGCATTGGGATTGTTGGCGAAATGGTGCTTGAGCATGGTGAGCGGCACCACCAGCGGGATATGGCCCAGGCGGTATTGTTCTATGAGATCCTTCAGGCGCTGGCGTTCCTGGGCCGGTACAGAGCGCTTCAGATAGCCCGACAGATGGAACAGCACATTGGTGTGGCTGCGCACGGTAGCCCGCTGAGCCAGGGCGGCCATCAACTCGGTAATAAACTCCGTCGCCAGTGATGCCAGGGGCACAGTGCCGGCATCGGCGAGCAGTCTGCCCAGTGTCTTGTAGCCGGGCACGTGGTGCGCCATTACCAGGTACTTGTAGCGGCTGTAGAAGCTGATCAGCTTGTGTGTACTGAGGCCCTCGGCGCACAGTTGTTTCCAGTTGTGGTAGGTGTAGGCCCTGGTCACAAAGCTCTCGCGCAGCCCCGGGTCGTTCAAGCGGCCATCGTCTTCCAGCGGCAGCAACGGGTCTGCTTTGGCCAGCGCCGCGGCAAACACTCCCTGCAGGTCTGAAGCGATGCCATAGCCGTTGTCGGCGTAACGTTTTACCCGGTCGTAACCGCAGCTGGGGCTGCCCTTGACCAGTATGTAGCCGCAGAGCTCAGGGGCCAGCTCCAGCACTGTGCCTGCGTAAGCCGCCAGTTGGCCGGTATAATCCTGCGTGTGAGTCTCCACATCCAGTGCCCGCACGGCCTCTGGTGTACCCACCAGATGAATGGGTGCGCGGGGTACACCCATACCGGTACCCATCTCCGGGCAGAATGAGCGCATCTCGAAGGCCTCTGTGATACCGCGCACATGATCGTTGGCGTTTTTAGCCTGGCCGTTATAGCGCACGGCCTTGCCGGCCAGACAGGCACCGATACCCAGTACGGGCCGCACTGAAAGGACTTGCTCGGTCATTTTACTCTGGCTGAAAGCATGGGGTTTTCCTACGCTGCGCTGCAGTACACGTTCTGAACGTCATCGACGTAGTTGAGCATGTCCAGTAATTTGTCCAGCACTTCCTGGTCTTCAGCGTTGAGCTCCGTCGTGGTTTGGGGGATAAACTGCACCTCGTCCACTTCAAAATCAATCTCGCCAAAGGCCTCCTGAAGTGCCTCCCTGGCCTTGAACTGCTCGGTATGGGGTGCGAATACAGTGATACGGCCATCCTCGGATTCCAGATCACTAACGTCAACGTCAGCCATTAACAAGGCTTCCAGTACCGCTTCTTCATCGTCTCCTGCAAATGCGAGAATGGCGCTGTGATCAAACAGATGACTGACGCTGCCGGGGGTGCCCAGTTTGCACTTGGTCTTGGTAAAGCAGGTGCGCACATCCCCTATGGTGCGATTGGCATTGTCTGTAAGGCAATCGACGATAAGCATGCAACCACCGGGACCAAACCCTTCGTAGCGTGCCACGGTGAAATCCTCGCCGCCACCGCCCTTGGCTTTCTCAATCGCCTTGTCTATGACGTGGGTCGGCACCTGGTCTTTCTTGGCGCGATCTATGATGCTGCGCAGGGCAAGGTTGCCCACCGGGTCAGTGCCGCCGGATTTACCTGTGACATAAATTTCCCGGGCGTATTTACTGTACACCCGTGCTTTGGCGTCAGAAGTTTTCGCCATCGAGTCTTTGCGGTTCTGGTAGGCACGGCCCATGTTGTAATCCGTCTGTTTGCTGGTGCGAGGAGGAGGCAATATAATGAGTCTACATTTGATAATCCAGTAAAACGCCCGGAGACGGGCGCTGAAAGTGATCGATATGCCGCCTGAAAGCGGCCGCTAGTGAGTATCTGGAGATGGCTGGATAGATTGCCGTGATTCAGTCGCTGGTGGAAACGCGATCATCTGCACTGCCAAGCATTGCCGTTACCCAGTCGAGCACCGTGACGCCACCGGCTGTCAGGCTGGTGTCGGAAAGCAGGAAGGTGTGGGCGGCGCCATCGCGTACAAAGGTTTTCACACGTTCTGGATAGGCGGATTCAAGATCGGCAAGCTCTTCTAATAACTCGAGCTCAAATATGTCACCGCCAATCTGGGAAAAGGTGACTCCGATCACCGTATCCTGTTTGTAACTCATCAGTGACAGGCGCACATTGTCATCCTGATCCAGCTGCCATTTATGCAGGTCGGTTGTATGGCCGTCCTCACCGATACAGGTGGCGCAGCTCGCGGGGAAAAATGCCCCGGCATTCCAGTCGTTCATCAATTGCCTGACGAAATCCGGTTCGTCCGGACGGGCGATGCCAATCCCGGAATCATTTATCACTTCAATGGTAGCGTCGGGATAGAGCGAACGTACCAGTGACAGGGCGTAGGTGGTGCCAAACCCGCCTGCGCTGACACCGGTGAGCAGGATTCGCTTGGGGCTGGGGAAAGTGTTAACGGCAACATCCAGAGACGCCGACAGATTGTGCAGTCCGCGCTGAAAGCGATCGTTCTGGCCATCGTTGTCGCTGTCGCTATCTGCGTCGCTGGCATGGAGGCCGCCATCGCAGTAGGGAATGTACACGGTATTCCAGTTGGCAACGGGATTGCCCGCAAGGTCCGGATCCAGAATCCCTGCTTTGGGAATTCCGGTGCTCACGTTCTCTGTGGCCAGACAAAACGTCGACCAGCAGGCGCCGCCTCCCTGCAAAAATATCATCAATTCATCCGAGCCAGTGTCGCGGGTAGCCATGCTGAACTCACTACCATCGAGACACAGTGGGCCGTCACCGGCGCCGAATTGGTGGTTGACCACGTCACCGTCCGCTGCAGAGATCATCGGCGAGTAGACGCCGAGGTAGCGGGTTACACCCTGATCATAGAGCTCCTGGAATGGAACTTCAGCCGGGCCGACGATGGGGTCGGGGCTGTCATTACTGTCGGAGCAACCGCTGGCAAACACAATGCCTGCGATGGCGGCGTAAAATACATTTCCGATTTTTGCGGGCATATCAATCCTTTATTATATTTATGGCGCGACAATTGCGTGAAAGGTTAACAATAAACACTTTTACAGACCAGCACTCGCGGGCAGTGTCACTAGAACAGCTGGGGGTAATTCAACCAGTAATACTGCAGCCGGGTATCTTGCCAGTCTTGATAGATACGCTCCCAGTTGAGGCCGTCAATACGCCAGCCGTGATGGGGTTCCAGATTAGTGGAAAATACCGGGGCGCCATAATCGCAGAAGCGCGTATCAACGCTCATGCGTACCGTGCGCGCCGTGATATTGGGCTCCGCCCTGTGTACGGTGGCGGAATGGAAGATCAGGACGTCGCCGGGGTCAGAGTCCGCCACGTGCCAGCAGGTTTCACCGGGGTAGATTTCACACTGCACACCGCCGACACCTTCCGCTGTAAAGACTTTGCGCACACCACCTTTATGGGAGCCCGGCAGTACCTTCACCCGGCCCATGGCAGCCTCGATTTTATGCAGTGCCACCCAGATGCCCGCCATGGTCGGCCCGGCGTGATGGGAATAGGCGTCCTGGTGCGGTGGCGTCTCATGGCCGATCTTACCCGGGGTGGATATGCGGCCCATCTTCATCGGGTAGACGAACACCTCGCTGCCGGATACCAGTTGCATCAGGTCCCGCACGGGCTCGGTGTGGAAGAAAGCGTGAAACTTCTCCAGGGATTGAATACGCGGATAGATGACATCCCAGTCGGGGTCCGCCTCCACAAAAGGCCGCCCCACCAACGCGGGAAGACCCGCAGCGGAATCCAGAGTGACGTGACCGTCGGTCTGCGCCAGTAAGCTCGCCAGCATATCCTGGCAGATATCGTTGGCTATATAGCGTTTGAAAAAGAGGTACCCCAGCTCCTGGAAGCGGGCTTGTAGCTGCTGCTGGCCCTCTTCAACACGGGAGATAACAAAGGGTTTGCTGTCAGTCATGGTCGCGGGATCTCAGGGCTCGCTGGATTTCCAGCTGGTTTTTCATATTCAGGTCTATTCTAAAGGCCATCCATGTGGGTATCACCAGCAGCAGGGCCAGCCCCGGCCCCATGACCATGCCCAGCCCCCAGAAAACACTGGCGGGAGTCTCGCCCGGTTGCATGCCGCTCTCTAGGCCGATCAAATCGAGGAAGGGGCCAGCCACAAGGTAACCGAAGCCGCTGATAAATTTCGCGGCGAAGAAGGCCGCAGCAAACATAACACCTTCCTGCCGTCGCCCGGTATTGAGATCCTGCTCATCGGCGATATCTGCCAACAGCGAAAATACGGAGACGGTGCGGACAATAAGAAATGTGATGTGGATTGTCCAGTTAAGGTAAATCAGCGCGAGCACCAGTGTATGGTTTTGCGGCAACAGATCCAGCATTGCCAGCGGTGTCAGCCACACCAGATTGAGGGCGCCTGCCACACAGCTTAGACGCAACAGTTGTTGTTTTTCCAAACGCTGATTGACGATTTTTGAAGTGGTCGTTACCAGCAGTACAGCCAGCAGCGGCGGGCCGGCAAACAACAGGGAGATCTCAGAGGTTTGCAGCTGCCAGAAGTAGGTGTAGTACACCATTAACAGCGTGCTGACGATGCCACCGATGCCGCCGACAACCGTTTCCAGCAGCACCACAAAGCGAAAATTTTTATTCCTGAAAGTCTCGCGAATATCCCGCCACAGGCCGCTTCCCCGTGTCTTGTCTTCCCTGGGCAGGTCGGGAATATAATGCCAGGTTCCCCGTAGGCAGATCCAGCTCGCACATAAGACTCCGAGTGCGCACAGCAGGCCGTATTGCTGGTAATGACTGGCTATAAAGCGCCCATCTACACCTGCGTGGGAAGTGAACAACCATGCCAGCGTGGTTGCCGGCACCAACACCCCGACAAACCAGCCGAGGTTGGTGCGTGCACTGGAGAGACTGGTGCGCTCGTGGTAGTCGGTAGATATTTCTGCGCCGAGGGCGAGATAGGGCACGATGAAAAAGGTCAGTGCCGTGCGTAATAGCAGTACGGTTGCCAGCAGCCAGTAGAACATCGAAAGCTGTGAACCCAGCACCTGTTGCGGTGGCCAGAACAGTGCGATGAAGCTCAGAGCAAGCGGCAACACAGAGGCAACCATCAAGGGATGACGGCGCCCCCACCGGGAGCGCAGCCGATCCGACCAGGCACCTACCAGCGGGTCGGAAATGGCATCCCACAAAATTGAAAGCGCAATCGCCAGCCCGGTAAGAGTGCCACTGAGGCCGAGCACTTGTTTGTAATAGAACAGCACGAACACGCCAAAGGCTGCGTCCTTGAGGGCGTAGTTAACGACCCCGGATCCATACAACAGCCTGCCGCGAAGACTAGTCGCTCGCATGATTGCGCGCCGAATTCATCGGTAGAAACTTATCCGTGCCGGCTTTTCGCGAGGTCGGCGGGAAGATGTTTTGCCGCCATCAGAAACATTGCGATGGCTATCAGCGACGCCTGCAAGGTTGTCAGCATGGCGTAGCGCAATGACTCATCGCCATAGGCGGGCTGTAATAAATCACTGATGAGGCCGGTGATGAATGGCCCGAGGCCCAGCCCGATCATATTCAGCACGAAAAACAATATTGCCGAGGTCAGCGCGCGCATGCCCGGTGCCACCAGTGTATGGGCCAGCGCGATACAGGGGCCCAGATAAAACGTTTTCAATATCAGCGCAAAAAACAGCACACCCAGGGCCGCAGAGGTGTTGTCCGTCAGCAGCACGTAGGCATAGGGAAAGTACCCAAGAGCAATCCCCAGAAGCGGTATCCACACGTACCAGCGCATATCGTTCCTGCCGTACCGGTCGGCGAGGTAGCCACCGGCAAAGGTGCCTATGGCACCGGACAGGCCCGACACCAGAGCCAGCGAGGTACCCACTTCCGCGAGGCTCATACCGTGGTTGCGCATCAGGAAAGACGGCACGAAATTGCCGTTGCCGTAACTGACGTAGGAAATGAAAGCGCTGCCCAGTGCGAGATACCAGAAGGAGGGGCGATCGCGCAGCAGCGCGAGTGTTTCCTTCAAACCCGGTTTCTCGGCCGTAGCGGACACATGCTCCCAGCGGCCGCGCTGTGGCTCTTTGAGGGCAAAGCGCAATATCAGGCCAAATATGACGCCGGGTATTCCCACCACCATGAATGCGATGCGCCAGCCAAAGGCCTCGGCGATGACGCCACCGAAGAGGAAGCCCAGAAGAATCCCCAGGTAAATCCCCGAGGAATATATCGACAGTGCGGTGGCCCGCTGTTCCGGGGGGTAGTAGTCGCTGATCATGGAGTGTGCCGGCGGGCTGCCGCCTGCTTCACCCAGTCCCACACCCACCCGTGCCAGCAGCAGTTGGCTGTAGTTCTGGGCCATGCCCGACAGAGCGGTCATGCCACTCCACACCGCCACTGCCAGAGACACCACGTTGCGACGGTTTCCGCGATCTGCCCAGTACGCGATAGGAATGCCCGCGACAACGTAGACCACCGCGAAGGCGAAGCCGCTGAGTAAACCCAGTTGGGCATCACTCAGCCCCATCTCTGCCTTGATAGGTTCCTGCAGGATGACCAGGATCTGGCGATCAATAAAGTTTAGCGCGTAGACCGCGGTGAGCATCGCCAGGGCGAAACGTTTGTAGGAGGCGGAGAAGTCTGCTGTTACCCCGGGGCTTTCCTCTGCCATTGTAGCTACATCCTTTATTATTTTTTGCCCGCTCCGCCCACTGGTGGCCGGGTCAGGGGCCTAGAGCACCCACTCTGCCATATTCCTCAGTAAAGAGACATCGCCGTGAACGAGCAGTGATGTCACCGGGGAATTTTCCCAATCCTTGATGCGTTCGCGAATGCGGTCCGGCGGGCCGGACAGGGAAATTTCATCGGCGAACTGGTCTGGTACAGCATTGATGGCTTCCTCTCGCTTGCCTTCGAAAAACAAGCGTTGGATTTCCTCTGCTTCGTCGGCGAACCCCATACGCGCCATCAGTTCTTTATGGAAATTGCGCTTGCTGGAACCCATGCCCCCCACGTAGAAGCCCAGCATCGCCTTGACCGGGTATAAAGCCTGGGCGAGGTCGTCGTTGACATTCACCAGTGTCAGGGCCGCGATTTCAAAGCCCTCTTTGGCACCTTTGAGTTGATCGGCATACACCTCCTGTCGATAGGGGGAGTAATACAACGGTAGCCAGCCGTCGGCAATTTGCGCGGTCTGGGTGACGTTTTTTGGCCCCTCCGCACCCACAAATATCGGCAGGTCGGCGCGCAAGGGGTGAGTAATGGACTTGATTGGCTTGCCCATACCCCACGACCCCGGGCCGTTGTAGGGCATAGGATAGAATTCGCTGTCACTGGTAACCGGCATTTCGCGGGCCAGCACCTTGCGCACGATATCGATGTACTCTCGGGTGCGGGTCAGTGGCTTGGTATAGGGTTGGCCGTACCAGCCCTCAACCACCTGGGGCCCGGATACGCCCAGGCCCAGTATCATCCTGCCGCCGGAGAGGTGGTCCATCGCCATCGCCGCCATGGCGCAGGCCGTTGGCGTGCGTGCCGAAAGTTGCGCTACCGAGGTGCCCAGGCGGATTTTGGAGGTCTGCGCGCCAATCCAAGCGAGCGGGGTAAAGCAGTCATTACCGTAGGATTCGGCGGTCCACACCGAGTCAAAGCCCAGGCGCTCGGCCTCCTGCGCCATCTCCACATGGTTAGTTGGCGGCTGTGCGCCCCAGTACCCCAGTTGCAAGCCAAGTGAAAGTTTTGCCATGTGTTATCTCCTTGTTGAAGTCGTTACTTTACGGCAAGACCGACCACAGGCAAACAGGGCGCAGTGGCCACTTTCGCTGACATTCCCGGTCAACACGGTGTCAATTCAGCGCGCCATTGGATAGACTCGTTCGCCTGAAAACAGGCGGCCTCTGCACAACTTTCAGGGAGCGCTATCAGCTTTACGGATTGATACCATGTCCAGATTAACCCACATTGATGATACCGGCGCCGCGCGCATGGTGGATGTTGGAGGCAAGGCCGTTACCGAGCGTGTAGCGGTGGCAACCGCCACGGTGAGTATGCAGGCCGAGACTCTTCGTCTGTTGCAGCAGGGCAACCATAAAAAGGGCGATGTACTGGCGGTGGCGAGAGTCGCCGGTATCCAGGGTGCCAAGAAATGCTCCGACCTGATTCCCCTGTGTCACCCGCTGATGTTGACATCTGTCAGCGTGGACTTTCGCATCGATGCTGAACATTCCTGTGTGCACGTTGAAAGTCGCTGCAAGGTGGCGGGCAAAACCGGGGTGGAAATGGAAGCACTGACCGCGGTGAGCGTGGCGGCACTGACAATCTATGACATGTGCAAGGCGGTCGACCGTGCCATGGAAATTGGTTCGGTGTGTTTGGTGAGCAAAGCCGGCGGTCAGTCCGGTGATTGGCAACGTGACCAGGGGGGCGACTGATGCTCAGGGTGCTATTTTTTGCCCGCATTAAAGAGGAACTCGAGTGTCCCGCTCTGGAATTGCACTGGGAGGAAAGCATCGCCGATCTCGATAGCCTGCAGGCGCGCTTGTGTCGGGAGGGTGGTGAGACATGGCAGTCAGTGCTCGGTCGCAGTAATACCATACGAGCGGTAAACCAGATGGTGGTCGCAGGCAATAGCCCCCTGACCGATGGCGATGAAGTGGCCTTTTTCCCACCGGTAACCGGGGGATAGGAATAGTGGACTGCATATGTTGTCGGTAAGTATACAAGTGGAGGATTTCGATTCCGCCCAGCTGCAGCGGCAATTGCTTGCGGGGGCGATGGAAGAGGGCGCGGTGGCGACCTTCACCGGTTATGTGCGTGTGGCAAATAGCGGGCGCGATGTTCAGGCGATGCAACTGGAGCACTACCCCGGCATGACAGAGCGCAGCATAGAGGCCATTCTTGAGCGCGCACAAGCGCGCTGGCCGTTGCTGGCAGCTTCTGTCGTGCATCGCGTGGGGCGCTTGCAGCCGGGCGACCAGATAGTTTGGGTGGGCGTATCTTCAGCTCACCGCGCGGCCTCGTTCAGCGCTTGTGAATTTGTGATGGACTATCTCAAAAAAGAAGCACCCTTCTGGAAAAAAGAAGAGGGCGCACAGGGAGCCAACTGGGTAGATGCCAGGGACGAGGACCGGAGCAGGGCGGCCAGGTGGGACGAAAAGACGCAGCCATAACTCAAACAGGGGGTGTGTCCCGGGTGGTTTTGGGTGTGTAATAGTACGATAGCGAGTATTTAGGAGAGACAATGAATATCGATAGTCTGGACTTCAGGAACGCCCTGGGCCGCTTTGCCACCGGGGTCTGTGTGATCAGCACGGTCTCGGATAAGGGTACCCCCATGGGCCTCACTGCCAATTCCTTTACGTCAGTTTCGCTGGATCCGCCCCTGGTATTGTGGAATTTGCAAAATAACTCTGATGTCTACGATATATTCTCTGCGCCCGAGCATTTTGCTATTAATGTACTGGCCTCTGAGCACCATGGGCACTCTAATCAATATGCGAAAAAAGGTGACCATTTACTGGACCCGGGGCACTTTTCCATCGGTGAATTTGGTGCGCCTATTGTGGCTGAGGCACTTGTCACTTTTGAATGCGAGTTACACGCGACTTATGAGGCCGGCGACCACCTGATTATTGTGGGTCGGGTGAAACATGTGTACACGCGCGAAGAAGGTGAACCCTTGTTGTTTTATTCCGGCAACTACCACCGTCTGGGCTAGCCTGTGCGGGGAGTGCTCGCGGGCGGATATGGAACGCTTTATACTGCCTTGTTTGTATCGGTAACGACGGCTATTCAATGAAATTCTGTACGACTTGCGGCAACTCAGTCACTCTGCAAATTCCGGCAGGTGATGACCGTGAACGATTCGTGTGTACTGCCTGTGAGCACATCCACTATACCAACCCCCGGGTAATCGTTGGCTGTGTAGCGATGTATGACGGCAGGGTATTGCTGTGTAAACGCGCAATTGAACCGCGTAAGAATTACTGGACTTTACCCGCTGGGTTTATGGAAAACGGGGAAACAACATCGGAGGGTGCCGCCCGGGAGACATGGGAGGAGGCCAGGGCCAGGGTGTCGGGCCTGGCACTGTACCGGGTATTCGATGTGCCTTCCATCAGCCAGGTGTATATGTTTTATCGCTGTGAATTGATCGACGGTGAGTTTGGAGTGGGGCCCGAGAGCCTGGAGTCCGGTTTGTACCAGCAGGCGGATATTCCCTGGGATGAGATTGCCTTCCCCGTAGTCCACGAAACTCTGGAACAGTTTTTTCTCGACCACAAAGCCGGGCATTTTCCCGTGCGAGTATCCGCGGTAGAGCGCCGCCCCAGGCGGCAGTAAAGTCGCAACCGCAATCGAGTTCAGGCGGCTAAAACAGGAGTAATCAATATGGCATTACCCAAGGTCGGCAATATGGCACCGGCATTCTCTCTTTTGGATCAGGACGGCAACAAGGTCAGCCTCAAGCAGTTCAAGGGCAAAAAAAATGTTGTGCTGTACTTTTATCCCAGGGCTATGACTCCGGGCTGCACGGTGCAGGCCTGTGGTATTCGCGATAGCCAGAAAGCGTTTGCAAAACTCGACACGGTTGTACTCGGTGTCAGCCCCGACCCGGTGGCCAAACTGGGCAGGTTCATCGACAAGCAGGATCTCAATTTCACCCTGCTGTCTGATGAGGACCATGCGATCACCGAAAAGTATGGCGCATGGGGGCTGAAGAAATTTATGGGCAAGGAATTCATGGGTGTTTTGCGTTCAACCTTTATTATCGGCAAGGATGGGCGCCTCAAACACGTAATGGCCAAGGTCAAGACCAAAACCCACCACGACGATGTATTGGCCTTGATTCAGGAACTGGGCTTGTAGGTGCATAAACCCCTCGCACCGCCTTTGAAGTACCAGTTCGACGCGGTGCCGGCCGCCGGCACACTGCGGGAAGTTGCGCCGGGTGTGCACTGGCTGCGCATGCCGTTGCCGATGGCTCTGGACCATATCAACCTGTACATGCTGGAAGAGCCTGATGGGTGGTGGATTATAGACACCGGCATCGGGGTCGGGCCTACCCAGCAGCACTGGGAGCAGATATTTGCCAGTTGCCTCGGCGACAAGCCGGTGAAAGCCGTACTGGCCACCCACTATCATCCCGATCATATCGGTATGGCTGGCTGGCTCTGTGAACGCTGGCAGGTGCCGTTCTACATGACCCAGGCGGAATACCTGAGTGGCCTTTCCTTCAGCCGAATGGCGCCTGAGCACTTCAGTTGGACCTCGACCCAGTATTTGCAGCGGGCGGGGTATGCCCCCGAACAGGTGCTTGAAGCGCAGGAGCGGTTTAACGGATTCGGTGACTACATCAAACCGATGCCGACGGCCTATCGCCGGCTGATAGATGGCATGGCCCTGACCATCAACGGCCATCGCTGGCGGGTGGTGGTGGGGCGCGGGCATTGTCCGGAACACGCCTGCCTCTACTGCGAGACGCTGAACGTGCTGATTTCCGGTGACCAGGTGATTCCACGTATCACATCCAATGTGAGCGTGATGGCGGGCGAACCGGAAGCCAACCCGTTAAAGGACTGGCTTGCCTCACACGAACATTTTCTCGATGTCCTGCCTGCTGACGCTCTGGTGCTGCCGGCCCACAATGCCCCCTTCACAGGCCTGCACGCGCGATTGCGGCATCTCATAGAACATCACGAGGAACACCTGTTGGCTCTGGAAGAGGCCTGTTTTGAGGCCGCAGCAGCGCCAACCGCGTTGGATTTGCTCCCGGTGTTATTCAAGCGTCCCCTGGACGATTATTCCATCGGGCTGGCACTGGGGGAGTGCATTGCTCACCTGAACTATCTGCACCAGCGCGGGCAGTTGTCGCGCGATCTGAATGCAGCCGGGCAGTTTACCTATCGCTCCATCGACGACACGCTGCATCTGCGCCTGCGTCGAAACCGCAGCGAGATAGATGATCAACCTCTTTATCAGGTATAAATAATATATAAATCAATAAGATGTAATTTATATCAAATGTAGATTCTATGTAGTGTATAAGAGGTGCTATCATGTTGTCGCAACAGGAACTGTCTGATCGATTCGAAATACAGGATTTAATTTACCGCTACGCCCAGTTGGTCGATGGACGGGAGATTGATGAACTGCGCCATGTTTTCACCGTTGACGCCCATATAGATTACAGTGCCATGGGCGGGGCGGTAGGCAACCTTGACGACACACTCACTTTTCTCAAGGCGTCACTTACCGCGGGACTGTTTCCGAGCACGCAACATCTCAATGCCAACCTGCAGATCACTGTGGAGGGGGACTCGGGCACAGGCCGTGTGATGTGTTTCAACCCGATGGAAATGGCATTGCCCAACGGTGAAAAGCAGGTGTTTTTTCTCGGCCTCTGGTACCTGGACGAATACCGGCGCACCGCCAAAGGCTGGCGTATCAGCCGCCGTGAAGAGGAAAAAAGTTGGGTGTTCAATACACCGGATTTTATGACTCTTTAACCGCATCGGCCCACAGCCGGGGCAGATAGTCCAGATCCAGCTTGGTAGCGGCCTCGCGCAGGCGGGCGTCCAGTTCTGCAAGTTCCTGTGAGCCAATCTTGGCTGCGTATTCCCTCCGGATTTCTTCGATAACCTCTACCGCGTCCTCCACTAGCTGCAATCCCTGCTCGGTCATACTGATCGCCCTGGCGCGCCGGTCTGTCGTATCCACCGCCCGCTCCAGATAGCCCAGATTCTCCAACTCCCGCAGGGTTTTCCCCATCGCCTGCTGGGTAATTTGTGCCCGGTCTGCGAGTTCTGTGACCCGTGAGGTTCCGAGGCCAAGATTGGAGAATACAATCTGGTGTGACAGGCTGATAGCGCTGTGACCGCGCTCCCGGAGCTTGCGTGTGACCCGGCGATCAAAATCCCGGGAAAATTCCCGCAGGATGCGCGGTAAGGTTGTGGAGAGACGCTTTGTAATCGCGCGACGGCGCTCGGCTACATCAGTTGGGTTCACAAATAGACTCCACTTCGGTTTTTATAATTATAGTGTGATAATAGCAAATAGGTTCTTGCTGACAATCACTCAGTCTTTTCTCGCATAGATAGCTCAAGTGAGGCGGAATTTGAATACACTTCCGGCAATCCGGTACACTGCGCCGCTCACTTCAAACTTGATGCAAACAACATGGCAAAAATCATAAGCTGCAATACCAATGGTATTCGCGCCGCGGCGCGCAAGGGTTTCTTCGACTGGTTGCAGCAAGAGCAGGCCGACGTGGTATGCATCCAGGAAACCAAAGCACAGGTGCATCAACTCACCGACCCTGTGTTCACGCCGGACGGCTATCACTGCTATTACAACGATGCTATCAAGCCGGGCTACAGTGGCACGGCAATATACTCTCGGGTCAAACCGCAGCGGATAACAACCAGCCTGGGCTGGGACCCGGCGGACTCCGAGGGGCGCTACATCCAGGCAGACTACAGTGGCGTCAGTGTCATCTCCCTGTATCTGCCATCCGGTTCCAGCAGTGAAGCGGTGTTGGAGAAAAAGCTGCGCTTCATGGATGAGTTTCTGCAGCACTTGCGCGGTCTGCGCCGCAAGCGGCGCGAATTTATTATCTGTGCGGATTGGAATATCTGTCACAAGGAGATTGACCTCAAGAACTGGCGGGCCAATCGCAAGAACTCAGGTTTCCTGCCGGAAGAAAGGGCCTGGCTGGATACGCTCTATGACGATGTTGGCTATGTCGATTCATTTCGCCTGGTGAACGAGGAGCCGGAGCAGTACACCTGGTGGTCCAATCGAGGCCAGGCCTGGGCCAAAAACGTGGGGTGGCGCCTGGATTACCAGGTGATTACACCCGCCCTGGCAGATAAGGTACGCGCTGCGCATATTTATAAGGATGAACGTTTCTCAGACCACGCGCCGCAGATCATGGAGTATGAGTTGGAGTTGTCCTAGCGAATTGCGGCCCTTGTTGAAACCCTGTACATTAGCCGCGTTTTCCATGCTCCCGCGGGGAGTTTACCCAAGCACAGGAAATTATTGATGAGTCTTTTTATCGCCAGCGCCCATGCCCAGGCAGAGGGCGCAGCCCCTCCCGGTGGAGAAATGTTCCAGATCTTTTTTCTGGTAGGTTTGTTCGTCCTTTTCTATTTTATTGCCATTCGGCCCCAGCGCAAACGCCAGAAGGAACACAAGGAATTAGTGTCCTCCATGAGTAAGGGCGATGAGGTGGTGACTTCCTCCGGCATACTGGGCAAAGTGACATCCCTCGATGACAATTACATGGTGCTGAATGTGGCCAACAACGTGGACATGAAGTTTCAGCGGGTTCATGTCCACGCCGTTCTGCCCAAGGGCACCCTGAAGTCTATAGGCTAGCGCCACCAGCGGGCCGGGATGGATCTTCAGTACCCACGCAAAACAGACCTGGCCCGCACGCCAACCCCACTACAATACCTTGAACGCGCCTCCCAACGCTGGGGCTGCGGCCATCGCCTGTGGGTTAAACGCGATGACCTCACCGGCTGCACACTCAGTGGCAATAAGGTGCGCAAGCTGGAATTTATCAGCGCTTACGCCCAGGATAACGGCTATGACACCCTGATCACCTGCGGTGGACTGCAGAGCAATCACTGTCGGGCCACTGCGTTGGTGGGGGCGCAGCTGGGACTCGATGTCCACCTCCTGTTGCGCGGCGATGAACCCGCCGAACGCGAGGGCAATCTGCTGCTGGACCATCTCGCTGGCGCCGCAGTGAACTACTACCCGAAACAGCAATACGTGGCTGAAATCGACGGCTTGTTTGAACACTGGCGACAGCACTACCGCGACCTGGGCAAAAAGGCACTGCTTATTCCTACCGGCGGCAGCGACGGTATCGGGGCCTGGGGTTATATTGCAGCCTGTGAAGAGCTGGCGAGTGACTTTGCCTCCCGGGATATCGCGCAGGCGCACGTCGTTACAGCTTCAGGCTCCGGTGGCACGCAGGCAGGGCTCACCCTGGGTGCGGCACTGCACGGCCTGCCCGCGACAGTCTGGGGTGTTAATGTGTGCGACGATGAGCAGTATTTCCTCGGCAAGGTAGCCGCTGATGCTGCGGACTGGCAGCAGCGGAATGCCGGGGTGCCCATGCCTGAACTCGATATTCGTGTACTCGACGGTTATGTGGGTCAGGGCTATGGCATCGCCAGCAAGGACGTTTTCGCCCTAATTGCCGAGTTGGCGTCTCTGGAGGGGCTGGTGCTGGACCCGGTTTACACGGGCAAGGCGTTCTCTGGCATGCTGGCAGAACTAGATGCCGGGCGTTTTCAGGGCACTCGGGATATCGTTTTTATCCACACCGGTGGTATCTTTGGCGTGTTCCCGCAGCGTGGGGGATTCAGCTGGTAGCGTACAATATTCCGGCGAAAGCAATAATAACGCGTAACGATAGGGGAATATCGTGGAACAGCTGATTATTACGGTAAATGCCTGGGCCTGGGGCCCCGCAATGCTGGTACTACTGCTGGGCACCGGCTTGTATCTCAGCCTGGGATTGCGCTTCCTGACCCTGCGCAAAATTCCCGTGGCCGTGCGCTTGTTTATTCATGGACGCACGGGCAAGGGCGATGGCGACATCTCGCCCATTGGCGCCCTTATGACATCGCTTTCCGCCACCATCGGCACCGGTAATATCGCCGGTGTGGCAACAGCGGTCGCACTGGGAGGGCCCGGCGCACTGTTCTGGATGTGGATTACCGCCCTGCTGGGCATGGCAACCAAATACGCCGAAGCGGTATTGGCGGTTCGTTTCCGGGAGCAGGATAAGCTCGGTAACTTCAGTGGCGGCCCCATGTACTACATCCGCAATGGCTTGCATCGCCGCTGGCGCTGGCTGGGTTTCCTGTTCGCGCTGTTCGGCAGTGTCGCGGGTTTCGGTCTGGCCAACACCGTGCAATCAAATTCCGTGTCGCAGGTGCTCAGCGACTCCTACTCGGTACCGCCCATTGTGACAGGGCTGGTGTTAATGCTGTTGGTGGGGGCAGTGGTGCTAGGTGGAATAAAACGGATCGCCAGGGTCGCCAGCTGGCTGGTGCCGATCATGGCTCTCAGTTATACCCTGATGAGCCTGGTGGTGATTCTCACGCATATTGAGGAATTACCCGCTGCCCTGGTTACCATCGTCGACAGTGCCATGAATGGTACCGCCGCAGCCGGTGGCTTTGCCGGTGCCTCCGTGTGGGCCGCCCTGCGGTTCGGTGTTGCCCGCGGCGTGTTTTCCAATGAAGCGGGCCTGGGCAGCGCGCCCATTGCTCACGCCGCGGCGCGCACCACGGAGCCGGTGCAGCAGGGAATGATAGCCATGTTGGGCACTTTTATCGATACGCTGGTGATATGCAGCATGACCGGGCTGGTGATTGTCATTACGGATGTGTGGCCCACCGGCGTCAGCGGTGCGAGCCTGACGACCATGGCGTTCGCCCAGGCATTTCCGGGCGGGGAGTATGTCGTCTCCCTGGGGCTTTGCCTGTTTGCTTTTACCACCATGATTGGCTGGTCATTCTATGGTGAGCGCTGCGCTGTTTATCTACTGGGTACCGGGGTGATCAAGCCCTTCAGAGTCGCATGGGTTCTCGCCATACCGATCGGTACACTTGTGGAGCTGGATATGATCTGGCTGATTGCCGATACTCTCAACGCCTTTATGGCAATTCCCAACTTGATAGCGTTGGTATTGCTTAGTCCAGTGGTATTCAGTATGTCAAAGGAGTACTTCAACCGGCGTTAACGCTGCGCTAAATCAAGGAGCGGCCGCCGCCGCACTGTGTACTATATCGGTTGTTCTGCCACCCGGGGCATTCGGCAGGGGCACACCACAGGAGGAAAATGAATGGACCTAGTGACAACAGTTGACGAGTGCGTAGATCAGGCCATAGCGCGAGTTGGGAAAAACCTGGTGCTGGCAGCACCTCTGGGTCTGGGCAAGCCGGTGCAACTGGTCAACGCCTTCTATAGGCGGGCCGCTGCCGATCCGGACATTTCGCTGCATATCTATACCGCCCTGTGCCTCGAAATTCCGCCGGCCGGTACGGGTGTAGAGGCCAGCCTGTCTGGCCCTATCATGCAGCGACTGTTTGGCGACTACGAAGAGCTGGCTTTTATTCAAGCGGTACGCAGCGACTCCTTACCGAGCAACATCAGAGTGAGTGAACTGTACTTCAAGGCCGGTTCCATGAAGAACGTACCAAGTGCCCAGCAGAATTACATTTCCAGTAACTACACCCACATAGCAAGAGACCTGTTTGATGCAGGCGCCAATGTGCTGGTTCAGCTTGTTGCCGCACGCGATACACCTGATGGCCCCACTGTAAGCCTGTCATGTAATCCGGACACTGGGCGGGAACTGATCGAGATGTGTGCGGGTGCAGCCAGACCTTATATATCCATCGGCCAGGTGCATCCTGATCTGCCGTATATGGAAAACGATGCCGACATCGGGACCGATGGTCTCGATCTGCTGGTGCGCAACCCCGACTACGACAAAACACTGTTTGCCGTACCCAATACGGCTGTGCCAATGCAGGACTACGCGACAGCCCTGCACGCCAGCACGCTGATAGCCGATGGCGGAACACTGCAGATCGGTATCGGCTCACTGGGCGACGCGGTAGCCTACTGCTGCATTCTGCGACAAAGGCACAATGCCGAGTATCGAACAGCAGTCAAGGCACTCACTCACCAACATGTGCCAATCGCGGGTCACTCGGAGCTTTTCGACCAGGGTCTGTATGTGTCCACGGAAATGTTCGTGAACGGGATGATGCACCTGATTGAAGCCGGTATTATCAAACGCAAGGTTTATGACAATCTGCCGCTGCAATTGGGCCTTAACAAGGGCGATATCAGCACTGCGATTGATGGACGGCTTTACGATTACGCCCGCGCAGAGGGCGTGCTACCCGCCAGTCTGGATAGGGACGCTCTGACCGAGGCACAGTATTGGGGAATCATTGATTCCAGTGCCACGCTGGAAGCAGACAAACTGATATTGGCGGGCCAGTCCCTGGCCAACAACCTGGATGATCCGGAGACCCGCGCAACAATCCTGGCGGCGGCAGAGGGGCGTGAATTGCGTCAGGGCAGGGTTTTGCACGGCGGTTTCTTTCTTGGCCCGGCGGATTTTTACCGTAAATTGCGGGAGTTGGACGCTGCGGGGCAGGAACAGATCTGCATGACGGGGGTGAGTCGAACTAATCAATTGCTGCTGGATTACCACCTCTACAGCGCCCAGCGGCAAAAGGCTCGCTTTATCAACACCGGTATGATGGTCACACTGACCGGCGCAGTTGCCTCGGATGCTCTGGAGGACGGCACCGTGATCAGCGGGGTAGGGGGGCAGTACAATTTTGTCGCCATGGCTCACGATCTGCCGGGTGCCCGTTCAGTGCTTTGTATTCGCAGCACCCGGGGTGTTGGCAAGCAGCTCAAATCCAATATTGTACCGTTCTACGGCCACATCACCATTCCCAAGCATTTGCGGGATGTGATTGTGACGGAATATGGCGTGGCAGACCTCAGAGGCCAAAGTGATTCCGAGATTATCAAACGCCTGATCAATATTGCCGATTCCCGCTTTCAGTCTGAACTACTCGAATTTGCCAAGAATCACGGCAAAGTGGAACACGACTACCGTATACCCTTTGAGGCACGCAATAACACCCCGGCGCGCCTGCAGGAGGAATTGGCTCCCCTGTGCAACGCCGGCCTGTTGCCGGCCTATCCTTTTGGCACAGAACTTACCGAGCAGGAACAGGCGCTGGGTGCCAGCCTGCGCAAGATCAAGGCGCTCAGCGAGGAGCCGGCTCATTTCATTAGCGCCTCCTTCAAAGCCCTGCTGCATCGCGGTAACGAGGAGGCCGCCCGGCCGTTCCTGGAACGCATTCATCTGGAACATCCGGAAACTACCCGGGATTTTCTGGTTCAGCAGTTGTTGATGATGGAACTGGAAGAGCGGGGCGCATTGAAAGTCAGCTAAGTTTTGAGGCATAAACCCCTTAAACCTTAGTCTGATCGTGCAAGCGCATCAGGCCGGCCGTCCTGCCGTTCACACACACCCTGACGCGCACTTGGAGAGCACTTGAAAGGCACCTGAAGCCCCAGTCTTCTGTGAAACCTACAAGGATGGCGCCACAAATCACCCCTAGTACCAAATCCCACAACTCGGTATTCTTCCCGCATGCCACAGAACTTAAATGACAGACTGGTAATCGCAATTTCCTCCCGGGCCCTGTTCAACCTGGATGCAAGTCATCAGGTGTACCAGAACGAAGGAGTAGAGGCGTTTTCCGCCTACCAGATCGCCCGGGAAGACGAACCGCTGGAACCCGGCGAGGCATTTCCGCTGGTGCATAAACTGCTGCGGCTGAACGACCGTCTGGGGGAGGATTCCCGGGTAGAGGTGGTGCTGTTGTCGCGCAACAGTGCCGATACAGGGTTGCGGGTGTTCAATTCTATCCAACATTACGACCTGGCCATTAACCGGGCGGCGTTTTGTGGCGGCGAGAGTCCCTGGCGTTATATCAATGCTTTTGGCTGTCAGTTGTTTCTTTCCAACGAGGCGGAAGACGTGCGCTATGCGCTGGATTGCGGTGTGGCGGCGGCCACCCTGGTGTCCAGCAAAGGCGGAGGGTCAGATAATGACCAATTGCGCTTCGCGTTTGACGGCGACGCGGTGATCTTTTCGGATGAAGCGGAGCGGGTATATAAAAGCGAGGGCCTGGAGGCTTTTACCGCCAGTGAGAAGGCCGCAGCCCGGCAGCCGCTGGCAGGCGGCCCTTTCAAGCCTTTTCTGTCCGCCCTGCAGCGGCTGCAACAGGCGTTTCCGGCAAGTGAGGCACCCATTCGCACCGCGCTGGTCACCGCCCGGTCTGCGCCGGCCCACGAGCGTGTTATTCGTACCTTGCGGGCATGGAATATCCGTATAGACGAGTCAATATTTCTCGGCGGCCTTAACAAGACCGAGTTTCTCCGGGCATATCAGGCCGATGTGTTTTTCGACGACCAGCCGGCGCACTGTGCTTCAGCCAGCCCACATATTGCCACCGGCCATGTGCCCCACGGCATTGCCAACGCCTGAGAATTTGGTCTTGTTGGTTATTACTTATATATTTGGCACTTGCCCGGTTTAATGGCTATTCTTTATAAGTAATCGCGCCTCCCAGCGCGGGTTGATCCGGAGGAAGGCATGAAGCTTCAACAGTTGCGCTACATTTGGGAAGTCGCGCACCACGAACTTAACGTATCGGCGACCGCTCAGAGTCTCTACACATCGCAACCGGGTATCAGCAAGCAGATTCGCCTGCTTGAGGATGAACTGGGTGTGGAAGTTTTCGCCCGCAGCGGCAAACACCTGACCCACGTGACCCCGGCGGGTGAAGTCATTCTTGAAACTGCTGGAGAGATACTGCGCAAGGTTGAGAGTATCAAGCAGGTCGCCCAGGAATATTCCAATGAGCGCAAGGGTTCCCTGTCCATTGCGACTACGCATACCCAGGCGCGTTATGCTCTGCCGGCGACCATCGCGAAGTTCATGGAGAGTTATCCCGACGTCTCACTGCATATGCACCAGGGAACACCCATGCAGATATCGGAGATGGCTGCCGATGGCACCGTGGATTTCGCCATCGCCACCGAGGCGCTGGAACTGTTCTCCGACCTCATAATGATGCCCTGCTATCGCTGGAACCGCTGTATCCTGGTGCCCAAGGATCACCCGCTCACGCAGTTGTCGGAGCTGACCCTGGAGGCCGTGGCCGCCCATCCGATAGTGACCTATGTGTTTGGCTTTACCGGTCGCTCCAAGTTGGACGAGGCTTTTGTTGAAAAAGGGCTGGAGCCCCGGGTCGTTTTTACGGCGGCGGATGCGGATGTCATCAAAACCTATGTTCGCCTCGGTCTGGGCATTGGCATTGTGGCCGCAATGGCATACGAGGAAAGCAAGGACTCCGACCTGGTAGCTCTGGACGCCAGTCACCTGTTCGACAGCAGCGTTACTCGTATTGGCTGCCGCAAAGGCACGTTTCTGCGTGGCTACATGTACGAGTTCATCGAGGATTTCGCACCCCACCTGACCCGCGAAGTGGTACAGGAAGCGTTCCAGCGGCATACCAAGGCCGAATTGGAAGAGCTGTTTTCCCACTTGAAGTTGCCCGTTTACTAAAATTCCACACCGGGCTTGAACCCCCGGTGGCAAGCCGCTAGATTGGGGCGCTTTAATTATCCCAACACCAAGGAGAGAAACATGGAACTGGCCTGCCTGGACCTGGAGGGTGTGCTTGTGCCCGAAATATGGATTGCTTTTGCCGAGCGCACCGGCATCGATGAACTGCGGGCAACCACCCGGGATATTCCCGACTACAACGTGCTGATGAAGCAGCGCCTTGGCCTGTTGGACCAACACAAACTCAAAATCGGTGATATCCAGGAGGTAATAGGCACTCTGGAGCCGCTGCCCGGCGCTATTGATTTTGTCGACTGGCTGCGGGAGCGCTTTCAGGTGATTATCCTGTCGGACACCTTCTACGAATTTTCTGAACCCCTGATGCGGCAGTTGAAGTGGCCGACCCTGTTTTGTCACCGTCTTGTCACCGATGACAGCGGTCGTGTGGTGGATTACAAGTTACGTCAGGAGGATCCAAAGCGGGCGTCAGTGAAAGCACTGCACAGCCTGAACTACCGTGTGCTGGCTGCGGGGGACTCTTACAACGACACCACCATGCTGGCGGAGGCCGATGTCGGCTTTTTGATCCATGCGCCGCAGAATGTGATCGAGGAATTCCCCCAGTTTCAATCAGTAGGCAGCCTGGAAGAGCTGAAACTGGCGTTTCTCACGGCCAGCAATCGTAATCTCTCACTCTAGGTGGTTGCGGTGATGGCCAAAAATACGGCAGTCATCTCAAGGGAAGATAAGGGGCCCGGTTGCTACGTTTTGACGCGGCTATGCTGTGCTGGCAAGCCGGGTTAAACCGGCGGGCCAGATCATAACTGTTCAAGCGCCTCGATGAACTTGCCGACCTTATCCCAGGTCTCCTGATATTCCTGCTCCCAGCGGGAGTCCGCGACAATACCGCCGCCGGCCCAGCAATGTATTTTACCCTCGCTGCATTGCAGGGTGCGGATAGCAATATTGCTGTCCATACGTCCGTCGGCACTGATATACAGCAGTGAACCGCAGTAGACCTGGCGCAGGTCGGGTTCAAGCTCAGCAATGATTTGCATGGCGCGGCGTTTGGGGGCACCGGTGATGGACCCGCCGGGAAAGCTGTCTCTGAGTAGTTGTGCGGCGCCTCTGTCAGCGCTCAGTTCACCGCTAATGGTACTGACGAGGTGATGCACTGTGGCCAGACTCTGCACTTCGAACAGGCGATCCACGTGGATGCTGCCGGGTACGCAGCTGCGCCCCAGGTCATTGCGCAGAAGGTCGACAATCATCAGGTTCTCGGCGCGGTCTTTCGTGGATGCGCGCAACTCTCGCACAGCTTGCCGGTCTGCCGCAGGGTCCGCATGCCGAGGTCGTGTACCTTTGATCGGAGCTGTTTCAACGTGGTGGCCGTGGAGTGACAGGAAACGCTCTGGCGACAGGCTGATTACGGCGGCATTGTCCTCCAGCGCGAGATAGGCGGAGAACGGCGCGGCTGCCACCGGGCGCAGGGCCCTGTAGGCAAACCAGGGGTCACCCGTGTAGGTGGCGCTCAGGCGTTGCGCCAGATTCACCTGATAGCAATCGCCAGCACGGATATACGCTTGTATGCGACCAAACGCCTGCTTGTACTCCTGCGCGGTAAGATTCGAGCTGAACTTTTTTGCCAGATTGAATTGCACTGGCCGGGGGGAGCAGGGCTCGCGCAACCGTCCGAGCAGGTCTCTGTGAGTTGCGCTGGAAACACCCGGCTGGCACACGAGCGTGGCGCGACGCAGCAGATGGTCCTGCACCACGCACCAGTTGTAGGCCTGCAGCTGAACCCGGGGCAGGGCGCTTGGCTGGGGAGGATCCCTGTGGACGCTTTCCAGACTATTGCCGCATTCATAGCCAATGTAACCGAGAATGCCACCGCAAAAGGGAATGTCCTGGGAAACCGGCTGAATTCCAGCGTAATGCTCGCGGTGATAATCTGAGAGACTCTGGAAAAAATCGCGTGTTTGCGCCTCGTTTGCATCGTTATGCAATACGGGCAAGCGGTCTATGGGGGCCGCAGCGAGTATGTCATAGCGTCCGGCCGTGGAGTGCGGAAAACTGCTGTCCAGCAGCGCTGCTCCCGGCATATCACGAATAGATTCAAACAGCTCACAGCTGTCCCGCTGGTAGGGCAGGTCATCCAGTCGTACCGCCTGAGTCATTCCTAGTCCAACCGCTAAAGGCTGAGTGAACGCAGTTCGACATCCTGCGCGCTGTGCCGCCACAAATCGTCAAACAATTCCAGGTGGCGCTTGGCAGATGCCCTGGAGGAGGGTTCGTAAAAGCCATCGTGGTCGCTGTCGCCAGGCTTGTAGAGCACGCCTTCCCGGTCACAAATTACTATGGTTTCGCCCTTCCACTGTGGGTGGTCAACCTGCTTCTGTATATGCACACTGGAGGGCAATCGTCGGGCCAGGAGTAGCAGCCTGTGGCCCCGCGTTACCAGCGCGCGGGAATCGGCCACAAGAATACGTACGCGTGTCTGGCGGCTGCTGCGTATCAATACACCAATGGCCTGCACCAGCTCTGGCCGGTCGAATACCTGGTGATCCAGTTTGGGGCTGAGAATACAGATTTCTCTGGCGGCGGAACTGCATAGCTCGACTGTAAGGTCGTCAAATGGGTGCGGGTATTCCACACCGGTCAAATATTCATTCGACATAAATCCCCCCGGCCTCCAGCAGGTATTCGAGCATTTCAGCGGACTCCGGAAGCGCCATACAGCGAGACAGTTCTTCCCCTTCCAGGCGCCAACTGTCACACAGGGTCACAAGGCTGTCGAGTACCGTTTCACGAAACAGGTGGGAAGCCCCATTGGCAAACAGGCGCACACCGGATGCCTCCTGTTGCCAGGCCACCCGGGCAGCCGGCGAGAGTGAGACAACGCAGGAGCTCGATTTGAGCAGTGCCATGGCCTCAGCCAGGTCATCATCGTCGTGACTACAATCGTAGCGTGGCTCGGTCACCAATTCCCCGAACCAGTGGTTACCAGTTTCCTCGTCCAGGGCAGCCTGTAACTGGGCGCGAGCCCGTTCCAGGTCTCTGGGTCGAATTTCCCCGGCGCGGGTGGCAGGCTCTATCAGGCTGTCGGTGTAATGGAGTTCGGTATCCATTTGTTCCAATAATGTGTCTGCCCATCGCGATACCATGTCACTGAGGCGCGGGGCGCGAAAGCCTATGGAGAAGGTTGTGCACTCGCCGATCGCAGTGCCCCAATGGGCGACCCCCGGAGGCACATAAAGAATGTCTCCCGGGCCCAGTATATATTCCTGCAGGCAATTGAAGTCGCGCAGAATCCGCAGTTCCGAGTGTGGCAGCAGCGGTGTATCGGCGTCGCAATGGTCGCCGAGTTGCCAGCGCCGCTGGCCTTCGCCTTGCAGCAGGAAGACGTCGTAATTGTCATAGTGTGGGCCCACGCTGCCACCGTCGGCGGCGTAGCTCACCATCACATCGTCAACTCGCCACTGCGGCAGGAAGTCTACCAACTGGCGCAACTTCGCGACGGCGGGAATGTAATGGTCTACGGCCTGGACCAGTAGAGTCCAGGGATTGTCGCGCTGGAGGTCGCCCTCGGTAAACGGCCCATGCCGGAGTTGCCACTGGCCGTCACATTGCTCAATGATTCGCGACTCAATTTCGTCTTCCAGGGCCAGCCCTGCGAGTTGTTCGGCAGACAGCGGCGTGTTGAACGCCGCCAATCCGTGGCGGATCAGCAGGGGCTTGCGTTGCCAGTGCTGTGCGAGGAAACTCTCCCTGTCGAATTTGAGTTCTGCCATTGTTAAGGAGAACTGATGGCCCGGGCCTGGGCAACCGCATTACCGATGTAGCTGGCCGGGGTCAGGGCAAGTAATTCCTTGCGCGCCGCGTCTGGCAGATTCAGTTTCGACACAAATTCCTGTATCACCTCGGCGCTCATATCCTGGCCGCGGGTGAGTTCTTTCAGTTTTTCGTAAGGTTTCTCGATACCGTAGCGGCGCATAACGGTTTGAATGGGTTCCGCCAGCACTTCCCAGCTATTGTCCAGGTCCAGCGCCAGGCGTGCCTCATTCAGTTCCAGCTTGCCTATTCCCTTGAGGGCTGACTGGTAGGCGATCAGGCTGTATGCGGCGCCCACGCCCATATTGCGCAGCACCGTGCTATCAGTAAGGTCGCGCTGCCAGCGACTGATGGGCAGCTTTGCTGACATATGCTGCAATATCGCATTGGCAAGGCCGAGATTGCCCTCGGCATTTTCGAAATCAATAGGGTTGACCTTGTGGGGCATGGTGGAGGACCCAACTTCTCCGGCTATTGTCCTCTGCTTGAAGTAGCCCAGAGAGATATAACCCCAGATATCGCGGTTAAAATCGATGAGAACCGTATTGAAGCGGGCGAGTGCGTCAAACAGCTCCGCCATATAGTCGTGTGGTTCTATCTGGGTGGTGTAAGCATTCCAGGTGAGGCCAAGGGAGGTCACAAAGCTCTCGGCGTTAGCTTGCCAGTCGACATCGGGGTAGGCCGAAAGATGAGCATTGTAATTACCCACAGCGCCATTGATTTTACCGAGGAACGCGAGCTTGCCCAGCTGATCAAGTTGCCGGCGCAGCCGCGCCACAACATTTGCCACTTCCTTTCCCATGGTTGTGGGGCTGGCAGTCTGACCGTGAGTTCGCGACAGCATGGCTGCGTCTGCCGAGTTTGTCGCCAGCTCTGAAAGGGCATTGGCTATATTGTTCATCGTTGGCAACAGGACGTCGTTAAGGCCGTCTTTCAGCATCAACGCGTGAGCGAGGTTGTTGATATCCTCCGAAGTGCAAGCAAAGTGGACAAACTCGGAGATATTTTTGAGTTCATCATTTCCCTCGAAGCGTTCCTTGATGAAATACTCTACCGCCTTTACATCGTGGTTGGTGGTGGCTTCGATATCCTTGATACGTCGGGCATCCACTTCGCTGAACTTGTCGGTGATGTTTTCCAGTACCCGGGTCGCTTCTTTGGAGAGACCCGGTACCTCGGCAATGCCCGCGTGCGCGGCGAGGCACTGCAGCCAGCGAATTTCCACCAGCACGCGGCGCTTGATCAGGCCAAACTCACTGAAAACTTCCCGCAGGGGCTCGGTTTTGCCACCGTAGCGGCCGTCAATTGGCGACACTGCGCTTAGCGCTGAGAGCTTCATGTAATTCTCCGAAAAAAATGAGGTACGATCTTATACCACGCCAAGGCCGCGCGACAGTTGCTGGGATGTGTGCAGTAGTTGCTTGCGCTGCAGCAGCAGTTTCCAGCGACGCCCGCCCAATTGATGCCATAGATACGCCGAGCGTATTCCCGCCAGTAATAATGCGCGAATAATATCGGCATTCTGGCTGTTTTCCAGGTGCTGCGCACTGCCGGAAACCTTAATACGGAATTTCAGTTTGCTCAGGGTATCCTGGTAAATGCCGGAAATGCTGTGGCATAACTCCTGCACATTGTTGGCAAAGTGTTCAGCTCTAAAACTGGTGTGTTCCAGTCGGGAGTGCACCACCGACATCATGGCCGGGTCGGATGCGAACTTGCGCTCCAGGTAGATCATGGCAAAGACATAGCGCACCAGGTCGCGGTTTTCCTCCGCCTGGCGGCTGACTAACAGACTGCTGAGATTGTTCAGCCCGAGTTTGACGCCAGTGATACCGCCATACACATCTTCAACTGACTCTGCATCAAAGGCAAACAGGCTGTTTACCGACGAGCCGAGAAATTCCATGGGATAGCTGCCGGTCTTGGATATCTGGTCAACCAGTCGTGCAGACTGAGCGACACCCGCCATGGCGATAGTTTGTTGTTCCAGCCTGGTACGCGCGGTTCTATTCATTGCTTTTCCATTGTCCTTTCTATCACTCCACCGCCAAGACAACGCTCGCCCTGGTAGAACACCACTGACTGTCCCGGGGTCACGGCCCGTTGCGGCTGCTCAAACAACACTTTATAGCCGTCGCCCTGCCGCTGTACCGTGCATGCCTGGTCCGGCTGGCGGTAACGAACCTTGGCGCAACAGTTTAGCGGTAGCTCGGGCGCTGAACCGGCGATCCACAGGACCTCGCGAGTGAAAAGCGCCGACTTGAACAGGGCCGGATGCTCATTGCCCTGGGCGACAAGTAATACATTGTGATCAAGGTCCTTGTCCACGACATACCACGGCGCGTCACCGTGGCTGGCAAGCCCACCAATACCCAGGCCCTGGCGCTGGCCTATAGTGTGGTACATCAGCCCCTGGTGCTGGCCTAACAGCTCGCCATCAAGGCTGTGGATGGCGCCGGGCTGGGCGGGCAGGTATTGTTGCAAAAAATCCTTGAAACGGCGTTCGCCGATAAAACAGATGCCCGTGGAATCTTTCTTTTTCGCGGTGGCCAGGCCGTGCTGCTCCGCTATCTGGCGTACGGCAGGTTTCGCTATTTCGCCTAACGGAAAAAGGGTTTTCTCCAGCTCCCGGTGACCTACGGCGTGCAAAAAATAGCTCTGGTCCTTGTTGCCGTCCAGGCCTTTCAGCAGTGTGCCTTGCCCGTCCGCCTCGCCGCAGCGGGCGTAGTGGCCAGTGGCGATGGCGTCGGCGCCCAGGGTGAGAGCATAATCGAGAAAGGCACGGAACTTGATCTCGCGATTGCACAGGATGTCCGGGTTGGGTGTGCGCCCGGCACGGTATTCTTCCAGGAAGTGCTCGAATACGTTGTCCCAGTATTCGGCGGCAAAATTGGCCCCATGCAGGGGGATGCCCAATGTGTCGGCCACTGCCTGGGCATCGGCAAAATCCTCTTTCGCAGTGCAGTACTCTGTACCGTCATCCTCTTCCCAGTTTTTCATAAACAGCCCCTCCACCCGGAAGCCCTGTTCCCTGAGCAACAGGGCGGACACGGACGAGTCGACACCACCGGACATACCGACGATGACTTTACTGGAGGAATTCAAGCTCATTAATTGTAAATCAGGCTCAGCGGATAACAGGTTCCCTGACGGTGAAGCTCTATCGAGGAGATCACCAACGGGCTGCGCATTCTAGCAGAGTTGGCAAGAATTTCCTCGTAACTGAGCCAGTGGATTGCATGGATGTCCGGATCCAGTGTCGCACCCTCTTCACATTGCACCGGCTTGGCCAGAAAGGTCGTGCGAACATAGGTGACCTGGTTGCCGGGCGCGGTGTACAGGGCGAGCCCCAGTATTCCGCACAGCTCGATCTGCCAAGCCGTCTCCTCCAGCGTCTCGCGCAGAGCCGCTTCCGTAAGGCTTTCGTCCTGCTCGAGGTGACCGGCCGGTTGGTTGAAGACCAACTCACCGCTGAATTTATCTCGCTCTTCCACCAGCAGGTAGCGGCCACTGTCCTCGATAACAGTCGCGACAGTCACATGGGGAGTCCAATCCGCCATCTAGTTTCTCCGCCCGGTTTTGTGAGCTGCGCGATTTTTCCGCGTAGATTGTGGCATGTGAATATCCATTTTTCGGTGCTCTCCCGGTTTTAACCCCGCCAGTGACCAGTCGCCGATCCGGGTCCGCACAAGGCGCAGGGTAGGGTAGCCGACTGCGGCCGTCATGCGACGCACCTGTCGATTGCGACCCTCGCGAATGCTCAGCTCCAGCCAGCTGTCGGGCACAGACTTGCGCTCTCTCACAGGCGGTGTGCGCGGCCACAGCTGCGGTGTCGATATGCGCTCTGCTCTGGCCGGCAGGCTGACCCCGTCCTTCAGTTCCACACCTGCGCGCAAACGGGCCAGGGCCTCGTCTGAGACCAGGCCTTCAACCTGTACCTGATAGGTCTTCCAGCGCTTGTGGCGCGGGTTGGCGATATGTTGTTGCAGAGCGCCGTCATCAGTTAGCAGCAGCAGACCCTCCGAGTCATAATCCAGTCGGCCCGCGGCACGGAAACCCGGTGCCGAGAGGTAATCGGATAGCGTTGCCCGGCCCTGCTCATCCGTAAACTGGCTGAGCACCTGGAAGGGCTTGTTAAAAAGTATGACGCCTGCCATGACACCTTCAACGTGGAGAAAAAATGCTTGTCGGACGGCCCGCAACGGTTGTTGGATCGCCAGAATTGCCGCGGATCGTGCTATACTTTGCGCCGCTTTACCAGCGGTGGCCTCACGAGGGTTGCACCCAGTTTGTCTCGAAAATCTGTTAACAGCAATGGAGTATATTATGGGCTATAAACATATTCAGGTTCCCACTGAAGGTGACAAAATCACCGTCAATGACAATTTCAGCCTGAACATCCCCAACAACCCGATTATCCCCTACATCGAAGGCGACGGTATTGGCGTCGATATCAGCCCGGTGATGATCGATGTAGTAAACGCCGCCGTAGAGAAGGCGTACAAAGGTGCGAAGAAAATTTCCTGGATGGAAATATACACCGGTGAAAAAGCCGCTGAATTGTACGACGGCGACTGGTTTCCCGAGGAGACGCTGGAGGCCATCAAGGAATATGTTGTTGGTATCAAAGGCCCTCTGACCACACCGGTAGGCGGCGGCTTCCGTTCACTGAATGTAGCTCTGCGCCAGGAACTGGACCTGTACACCTGCCTGCGCCCCGTGCGCTGGTTCGAGGGTGTACCGTCACCGGTGAAAGATCCGGGCGCCTGTAACATGGTGATTTTTCGTGAGAACTCCGAGGACATCTACGCCGGCGTGGAATATCAGGCCGGCACACCGGAAGCGCAGAAAGTTGTCGATTTTATCATCAACGAAATGGGCGCAACCAAGATCCGTTTCCCCAACAACGTGGGTATCGGCATCAAGCCGGTCTCCGAGGAGGGCACCAAGCGCCTGGTGCGCAAAGCCATCCAGTACACCATCGAACAGGATCTGCCCTCGGTAACGCTGGTGCACAAGGGCAACATCATGAAATTTACTGAAGGCGCCTTCCGCGACTGGGGCTATGAACTCGCCCGCGAGGAATTCGGTGGTGAATTGATCGACGGCGGCCCCTGGGTTTCCATAAAGAACCCAAATACTGGCAAAGAAATCGTTATCAAGGACGTCATTGCCGACGCCATGTTGCAGCAGATACTGACGCGTCCCAAGGAATACAGCGTGGTAGCCACCCTGAACCTCAACGGTGACTATCTCTCCGACGCCCTGGCGGCCCAGGTAGGCGGCATCGGTATTGCGCCGGGTGCCAACCTGTCCGACACCATCGCCCTGTTTGAGGCCACACACGGCACCGCGCCCAAGTATGCCGGTCAGGACAAGGTCAACCCGGGTTCGCTTATCCTCTCCGCCGAAATGATGCTGCGGCACATGGGTTGGAACGAGGCCGCCGACCTGATCATCGACGGCATGAATGGCGCTATCCAGAAACGCACTGTCACCTATGACTTTGAACGCCAGATGGACGGTGCAACATTGCTGTCATGTTCAGAGTTCGGCAAGGCGATTGTTGATTCCATGTAAATCACGACGGAATCTTATGGAAGGCCTGTGGTGACACGGGCCTTTTTTTTAGGCTGTTAATCAAGGTAGTGGATTTCCATTCCGTCGAAGGACGGGGGTTACCTCGCTCCATGGCTGCGGCCATGGAGCCAGGACACACCCGGATTCCTGCCGTGAATGGAATGGAACATCGGAATTTGACTTCCTGCAAATGTACCGGAGAGTTGATAAAACCACCCAATAGCAAGGGATATTGAACGCTCTTCTAATTTTGCTACCCCTTGAATTACCGTATAATGTAGCCATATTAGATAGCTGAACCACCGCCGAAACGAGAATATTGCAGTGAGCGACATCCAGCACAGCATGACAGTGCGTATGAGTAAAGAGGAAGAAGATTCCGATGGCGGCCTTGCGCTGCAGGAATCGAAGCCTGAACTAAAGCGCCCGCCGCTGTTCAAAGTGGTATTGATGAACGACGACTATACCCCTATGGAGTTTGTGGTCGAGGTGCTGGAGATCTTCTTCCGAATGAACAGGGAGCAGGCCACCCACGTTATGTTGACTGTACACACACAGGGCAAAGGGGTATGCGGGATCTATACCCGGGACATCGCTGAGACCAAGGCGGCCCAGGTGAACCAGTATGCAAAAGACAATGAACATCCATTGTTGTGTGAAATCGAGGCATCGGAGGGCTGAACGGCCCGGGAGCAATATATGCTGAGTAAAGACCTGGAACAGACGCTGAATGATGCGTTTCGAGGCGCCAGGACAAAGCGCCACGAATTTATGACCGTAGAGCATCTGCTGTTGGCGCTGCTGGACAACAATGACGCGATTCGGGTGTTAAAGGCCTGTGGCGCTGATATCGGCGGTCTGCGTGGTGATCTGGTCGAGTTTGTGGATGCCACGACACCGTTAATCCCCGCCGACGAAGAAGAGCGTGAGACCCAGCCCACATTGGGCTTTCAGAGAGTGCTGCAACGGGCGGTTTTCCATGTGCAGTCCTCCGGCAAGAGTGAAGTTAACGGGGCTAATGTGCTGGTCGCCATTTTCAGCGAACAGGAGAGCCAGGCCGTATTTTTCCTCAAGACCCAGAACGTTGCGCGGCTGGACGTGGTGAATTACATCACCCACGGCACCTCCAAGGTGCCCACTGACAACGATCCCGGTGAGCCCGGCGCTGCGAGTCCGGACGAAATGAGCGTGGATGAGGGTGAAGCCAACCCACTGGACAGCTTTGCCACCAACCTGAACGAAGAGGCCAAAGCGGGCCATATCGACCCTCTGATAGGCCGTTTGGCCGAAGTGGAGCGGGTGACGCAGATTCTGGCACGGCGCCGCAAGAACAACCCGCTGCTGGTGGGTGAGTCCGGGGTCGGCAAGACGGCTATTGTAGAGGGGCTGGCCAAAAAGATTGTGGACGGTGACGTGCCGGATATTCTCAAGGACAGTGTGGTCTATTCGCTTGATCTGGGCTCGCTACTGGCGGGTACCAAGTATCGGGGTGATTTCGAAAAGCGCTTCAAGGGTTTATTGGCGGAGCTGAAAAAGCGCGACCACGCCATCCTGTTTATAGACGAAGTGCACACTATTGTTGGCGCAGGTGCCGCGTCTGGTGGTGTGATGGATGCCAGCAACCTGCTCAAGCCCATGCTGAGTTCCGGTAAGCTGCGCTGTATCGGTTCCACCACGTTTCAGGAATACCGCGGTATCTTCGACAAGTACAAAGCCCTCAGTCGCCGCTTCCAGAAAATAGATGTAATGGAGCCCAGTGTTGACGATGCCTATCGCATTCTCAAAGGGTTGAAATCGCGCTTCGAGAAACATCACGGCCTGCGCTACACCGACAAGGCGCTGCGTGTGGCGACAGATTTGTCTGCGCGTTACATCACGGACCGTTTTTTGCCGGACAAGGCCATTGATGTCATCGACGAGGCCGGGGCCTATCAGCAGTTGGTGGCGCCGTCCAAGCGCAAGAAAGTGATCGGCGTGGGTGACATTGAAAGCGTGATAGCCAAGATAGCGCGGATTCCGCCGAAGTCGGTCAGTTCCGATGACAAGGAGACGTTGCAGAAGCTGGAGAAAAACCTGCAAATGGTGGTCTTCGGTCAGGATCAGGCCATCACCAGCCTCGCGACCTCTATCAAGCTGGCCAGGGCCGGCCTTAAATCGGGTGACAAGCCCATTGGTTCGTTCCTCCTGGCTGGTCCCACGGGTGTCGGCAAGACCGAGGTTACGCGCCAGTTGGCTCGCGTGCTGGGGCTTGAGCTGATTCGCTTTGATATGTCCGAATATATGGAGCGTCACACGGTGTCTCGATTGATCGGCGCACCTCCGGGCTATGTGGGTTTCGATCAGGGCGGCCTGCTGACCGACGCCGTCACCAAACACCCGCACGCGGTGGTGCTGCTGGACGAGGTGGAAAAAGCGCACCCCGAGGTGTTCAATCTGCTATTGCAGGTGATGGACCACGGCACGCTCACGGACAATAACGGGCGCAAGGCGGACTTCCGCAACGTCATCCTGATAATGACAACCAATGCCGGCGCAGAGACCATCAGTCGCCGCACAATCGGTTTCACTACCCAGGATCACAGTACGGACGGTATGGAAGCGATCAACAAGATGTTCACTCCGGAATTCCGCAACCGCCTGGACAGCATCATCCAGTTCCAGCCCCTGGGAGAGGACGTTATTCTCACCGTGGTGGACAAGTTCCTGACCGAGTTACAGGGCCAGCTGGACGAGAAGCGTGTCACACTGGACGTGGACGAGGATGCCCGCCTGTGGTTGGTGGAGAAGGGCTACGATATTCACATGGGCGCCAGGCCAATGGCCCGCATCATTCAGGAGCACATCAAGAAGCCGCTGGCGGAAATGGTGCTGTTCGGTTCGCTGGCCCAGTCTGGAGGCAACGCACTGGTGCGCCTGAACAAGGCAGATGACACGCTGGAAGTGACTGTGCAGGAGGAGGAGGCCGAACTCGAGGAGAGTTAGGCCTCTTGTGACTAGCGTTCGCGGTAGGTGATGCGCCCTTTGGACAGGTCGTAAGGTGTAAGTTCAACGCGAACCTTGTCACCTGTCAGAATGCGGATGTAGTTTTTACGCATTTTGCCGGAAATATGCGCGGTCACAACGTGACCGTTTTCCAGCTGAACCCGAAAAGTGGTGTTGGGCAGGGTATCGACTACCTCGCCTTCCATTTCGATCTGGTCTTCTTTTGCCATTGAGCGGCAACCCTCGTGAAAAAACAGTCGCGCATTTTGCCTTAAAGCGACCGGTAAAGCCACTGTAAAAATTGCGGTAGAGGAATTGCCCCCGGCAGGGGCCGCTGGCCGTCCGAATGGGAGGTGGAAAATGTGCAGGGAATGCGCTTTGAAGCCGCAGCTATTTGACGACCGTCCAGCGGTTTTTGACGTACAGTTCAAGTGGTCGAAACTCTGATTTATAGGCCATTTTCTTGCAATCGCGTATCCAGTAACCGAGATAGAGATACCCCAGGCCAAGGGCCCGGACACGCTCGATCTGCCACAATATGGCAAAGGTGCCGAGGCTGCGTTTGTCGGCGTCCGGGTCAAAAAAGGTGTAAATGGCAGACATGCCATCCTGCAGCTCATCCACCACAGCCAGCGCGACCAGTTTGGGCCCGTCGTAAAAGCGGTAGTAATGGGTGCAGTCCCATGCGTCATTCAAAAAGGACTCGTACTGCTCCCTGTCTGGAGGGTACATGTCGCCGTCGTAGTGACGTAGTTCTATGTAGCGGCAGTACAATTGAAATGCGTCTTCATCGCGCAAGTGATCACTGCGGCGCACCTTGAGATCCTGGTTTCGTTTCCAAGTGCGGGTTTGTCCTCGCCTGGGTTCGAATTGTGCGACAGGGATGCGGGCGGGGACGCAGGCTTCACAATGACTGCAGTGCGGGCGGTAGATATGGCTGCCGCTGCGCCTGAAACCGAGCAGGGAAAGCTTGCTATACAGCGCTTTGTCCACCGCCTGCCGCGGATCCACAAACAGCGTGGTGGCCTCCTGGTCTTCCAGGTAACTGCAGCTGTGCGGATAGGTGGTGTAAACCTTGAGATCACGCATTGATGAGGTCACAGCAACTCTCCACAAGTGCCCGGCAACGACCAGATGCCGGGGTCAGTTTGAATTCCTATATATTGAGCAAGGCGCGCCTCGAAGTCCAGCCTGTCAATCTCGCGGGACCCCAAAGAAACCATGTGAGGATTTCCCACCTGACAGTCAATCAAGCCGAAGTGGCCACGTGCGAGTATGTCGACCAGCGCCACCAGCGCCACCTTGGAGGTGTTGGGCTGAATACTGAACATGGATTCACCAAAGAACACACCGCCAATCGCTACGCCGTAAAGCCCGCCAACCAGTGTAGCCGATTCGTCATAAACCTCGATAGAATGCGCAAAACCCAGCTGGTGCAGGGTAATGTAAGCCGCCAGCATCTCCCTGCCTATCCAACTGCCCGCGCCATAGTTCCTGGGCTCGGCGCAGGCGGCCATTACCGCACCGAACGCGGTATCCACGGCTAGAGTATACGCTCCCCGCCGCAGTACCTTGCGCAGGGAGCGCGACACATGTAATTCATCCGGCAACATGACCGAGCGCGGGTTGGGGCTCCACCACAGCACCGGCTGGGGCTCCTCGTACCAGGGAAAGATACCGGACCGGTAAGCCGCCAGCAGTCGCTGTGGCGTCAGTTCCCCGCCGGCGGCGAGCAGTCCGTTTGGTTCCTCCAGGGCCTCACAAGTGGGCGGGAACGCGTCTGTGGGGCCCAGAAAAGGTATTTGACGAGACAAGCGTCAGATCGACCTTGTGTTACAGCGTGTCCAGGTATTTTTCCGCGTCCAGCGCCGCCATACAGCCGAAGCCGGCGGAGGTTACGGCCTGGCGATAGATGTGGTCGCCCACGTCACCCGCGGCAAATACACCCGCTGCACTGGTGGCAGTGGCATTGCCCTCGGTGCCACTGTGAATCTTGATATAGCCGTCTTTCATGTCCAGTTGTCCGGCAAAAATGTCGGTATTCGGTTTGTGGCCGATAGCGATGAAAACACCTGCAACATCCACGTCGGAGCTGGCGCCATCTTTGGTCGATTTAATGCGGATACCGGTAACGCCGCTGTCATCTCCCAACACTTCATCCAATTGGTGATCCCAGAGGATTTTCACCTTGCCTTCCTTTTCTCGTGCGAACAGCCGGTCCTGCAGTACTTTTTCGGCCCGCAATGCGTCCCGGCGGTGCACCAGGGTGACCTCGGAGGCGATATTGGCCAGATACAGTGCTTCTTCCACCGCGGTGTTACCACCGCCGATGACGGCCACTTTCTGATTGCGGTAGAAAAAACCGTCGCAGGTGGCACAGGCGCTGACGCCCTTGCCCATGAAGGCTTCCTCACTGGGCAGGCCAAGGTATTGCGCCGTGGCGCCGGTAGCGATAACCAGGGCGTCACAGGTAAAAGTGCCGCTCCCTTTGAGCGTGAAGGGGCGGGAAGACAAGTCCACCTGTTCAATGTGATCAAACACAATTTCAGCATCGAAGCGCTCCACGTGAGCCTGCATCTCCTGCATCAACTGCGGTCCCTGCAGGTCGTGGACACCACCGGGCCAGTTTTCAACCTCCGTGGTGGTGGTTAATTGGCCGCCCTGCTGCATGCCGGTGATGACCACTGGCTTGAGATTGGCCCGGGCAGCATAGATCGCGGCGGTGTAGCCCGCCGGGCCGCTGCCCAGGATTATCAGGGGGTGGTGTACGCTATCGCTCATATGGTTATTTCCCGTTTACTGTTGTTAAATGCTGCCCCACTGCTGTTGCCAACCAGAGACCACCACGTCCTTGATGGGGGCGGACTATGGTACTTTAAAGCCTGAATTCCGGCAAAGACGAGGTTATTTCTAAATAGCCGTCATAAACCTTTGAAATTAATCATAAAAATGTTCACAATGTGGATCATGACTGAAATGACAAGCAGTACATTGCCAGGTCGTCGCCGGCACGCATGAGCAAGGCGCGAACCCCGGCAGCAGAAACCACGAAAAAGGACCATATCCTCGGTCCGCGACTTCGCGAGGGCGCCTTTATCGGCGTCAGCGCTGTATGCCTGTATCTGCTGTTGGCCCTGCTGACCTACAGCCCGCGAGACCCGGGCTGGTCTGTTACCGGCAGCGGCGGCAAGATCGGCAATCTCGGCGGGCCGACAGGTGCCTGGCTGGCGGATGTTTTTTTCTCCCTGGTGGGATATGCGGCCTATTTGTTTCCCCTGCTGCTCGCTTATCGGGCGGTGATCATTCTGCTTGAACGTCACCAGGACAAGGGTTTCGACTGGCTTACGTTCGGCATTCGTGCGCTGGGGCTGGTACTAGTCATGATCGCCGGTACCGCCCTGGCGGCAATGAACGATGTTGGTGGCTCCAGCTTGCCCCAGGGTGCCGGGGGCATCCTCGGTCAGGCCATAGGCAGTAATTTTACTGTTGCTTTCAGTGCGGTGGGCAGCCGTCTTATTCTGCTGGCGGTGTTTCTGTTCGGTATGACCATCTTCACCGACCTGAGCTGGCTGAAGTTGATGGAGAAAGTGGGCGCCTGGAGTATCCGAACGTTTAATACCAGCCGCGATTGGCTGGTGAAGACCATCGACAGCGTGCGCGACCGCCGCGCCCGGGAGAGAGCTGTTGAAGCCCGCAAGGTGGTCATCACGGAACATGTGGAGCGAGAGAAAAAGCGCACACCCCCGAAAATCAAACCGACAAAAGCCAAGACAGAAAAAAGTGAGCGCGAGGAGAAGGAAAAACAGCGCCCATTGTTCGAGGCGCCTGTCACCGGTTCGCTGCCTCCACTGGAACTGCTGGACCCGAATGAGAACGATCCCGATGCCGGCTATTCCAAGGAAGCGCTTGAGCGCCTGTCCAAGTTACTGGAATTGAAGCTGGCGGACTTCGGCATCTCGGCGGAGGTGGTGGCGGTCTACCCCGGCCCTGTAGTGACACGCTTTGAGATTCAACCTGCACCCGGTGTAAAAGTGTCGCGTATCTCCAATCTTGCCAAGGATCTGGCGCGCTCGTTAGCGGTGATCAGTGTGCGGGTGGTGGAAGTGATACCCGGCAAATCGGTGGTCGGTGTAGAGATACCCAATGAGCACCGCGAGATCGTCAACTTCCGCGATGTGTTGGCATCCAAGGCCTTTGACCAGAGTAAATCACCGCTGACACTGGCGCTGGGTCACGACATTTCCGGCCTGCCAATCGTCGCTGATCTGGCGAAGATGCCGCACCTGCTGGTGGCGGGAACGACCGGCTCGGGAAAATCCGTTGGTGTGAACGCTATGCTGCTGAGCCTGCTGTACAAGGCAAGCCCGTCAGAGGTCCGGCTGATGCTGGTGGACCCGAAGATGCTGGAACTGTCAGTCTACGATGGTATTCCACACCTGCTGACACCGGTTATTACCGATATGAAGGATGCCGCCAATGGCCTGCGCTGGTGTGTGGCGGAAATGGAGCGGCGCTACAAGCTTATGGCTTCTCTTGGAGTGCGCAACCTGGCGGGTTTTAACCGCAAGGTAGAGGATGCCGAGAAAGCGGGCAAACCCATTGACGACCCGTTGTGGATTCCCGACCCCATCCTGGCACTCACCGACGAAGAGCAAACTCCGCCGCCGCTGGAAAAGTTGCCCGCCGTGGTGGTGGTCATCGACGAATTTGCCGACATGATGATGGTGGTTGGCAAGAAGGTCGAGGAACTCATCGCCCGCATAGCACAGAAGGCCAGGGCGGCGGGTATTCACCTGGTGTTGGCTACCCAGCGACCGTCGGTAGATGTTATCACCGGTCTGATCAAGGCCAATATACCAACCCGTATCGCGTTTCAGGTGTCTTCCAAGATTGATTCGCGCACTATTCTCGATCAGGGGGGTGCCGAGCAGTTGCTGGGGCACGGTGACATGTTGTACCTCCCCCCGGGTAGCGGTGTGCCCACCCGGGTTCACGGTGCTTTCTGTTCCGACGAAGAAGTACACAGGGTAGTGGCTGACTGGAAGCGCCGGGGTAAGCCTTTGTATATTGACGGCTTGCTGGATGAGGGCAGCAGCACGCCGGTCACCGCGGGTGAGCTCCAGGCCAGTGCCTCCGGGGACGACGAAAGTGATGCGCTCTACGATGAGGCGGTGCACTACGTCACCCAGAGCCGTCGCGCTTCAATATCCAGCGTGCAGCGCAAACTCCGCATCGGCTACAACCGGGCGGCCCGCATCATAGAGACGATGGAGGCCGCCGGTGTTGTCAGCGGCATGGGCAGCAATGGCCAGCGCGAAGTGCTGGCACCACCGCCACAGGAAGACTGACAATGAAGCGATTTTTACTGATTGCGGGCCTTACTCTTACCCTCAGCCTGTTGGCTGCGGCGGTCAGGGCACAGGAAGTTGCCGCAATAGATCAACTGCTGCAGCGGCTGGGACAAATAAGCTCACTGCAAGGTCAGTTCCAGCAGCGCCAGTTCGATGGCAGTGGCGAGGTACTGATCGAGTCCAGTGGCAGTTTCAAACTGTTGCGCCCGTTTTATTTCAGCTGGGAGATCAGCTCTCCCGATAACCAGTTGATTGTCGCCAACGCGGAATACCTGTGGCACTACGATATCGATCTGCAAACAGCAACGCGCCGCCCGGTAGTGGGCAATATTGAGGCCTCACCCCTGCAGATTCTGGGCGGTGATGAGTCTGTACTTCGAGAGCAATACACAGTACAGCAGGATGGCGATGATACGTTCACTCTGACACCGGTGGATGCAGCCAGGGGTTTCCGCCAGTTGACCGTCACCTTTACCGCGGGTGTTATGAGCCAGATGGATATCGTGGACCGGCTGGGCCAGCGAGTGGTGGTGGATTTCGAGCAGGTGGATGCGCAAACAGCCCTCAGTAGTAGTGATTTCGAGTTCACACCACCGCCGGGAGATGTGGACCTGTTCTACTATGACGACTGATTCCCCACAGGACAGCCTGTTTGGCGACACCCCGCCTGACCCCACAACTATCGTTTCACAGGAAACCTCCCAGGGATATCAACCGCTGGCGGCGCGGCTGCGCCCGCTGACTCTTGAGGACTACGCGGGGCAACAGCATATTCTCAGCCCGGGTAAGCCACTGCGTCAGGCGATTGAAAGCAGGCAACTGCACTCGATGATCTTCTGGGGGCCTCCCGGTGTTGGCAAGACCACGCTGGCACGGATAGCCGCCGGACAGGCCAATGCCAAATTTCTACAGCTTTCAGCGGTATTGTCCGGTGTAAAGGAGATACGCGAGGCGATAGCCCTGGCGAAGCAGCACAAGGCGACCGGCCGCGATACCGTATTATTCGTTGATGAGGTGCACCGTTTCAACAAGTCGCAACAGGATGCCTTCCTGCCCTATGTCGAGGATGGCACGGTTATTTTTATCGGTGCGACCACCGAGAACCCTTCTTTTGAACTCAACAATGCTTTGCTCTCCCGGTCCCGGGTTTACAAATTGCGGGGACTGGAAGCGCCGGATGTGGAAGCGGTATTGGCGCGCGGCTTGTCCGCGTTGGAGCAGGGTGTTTCAGTGGAGGAGGGCTGCCTGGCTCTCATTGCCCAACACGCTGATGGTGATGCTCGCAAGGCACTGAATCTGCTTGAGCTGGCGGCTGATCTGGCTGAGGACGGTGCCATCACCCCGGCTACGCTGGAAGAGGTGTTGCAGGCATCGCTGCGCCGTTTCGATAAAGGTGGCGACCTGTTTTACGATCAAATCAGTGCCCTGCACAAGGCGGTGCGCGGCAGCGCCCCCGATGCCGCCCTGTACTGGTTTTGCCGGATGCTGGATGGCGGCTGTGATCCCCTGTATGTGGCTCGCCGGGTGGTGCGCATGGCCAGTGAGGATATTGGCAACGCCGATCCGCGCGCGCTCACTCTGTGTCTCGATGCCTGGCAGGTACAAGAGCGGCTGGGCAGCCCGGAGGGAGAACTGGCAATCGCCCAGGCCATTGTTTATCTGGCCTGCGCGGCGAAAAGTAATGCCGTGTATAGCGCCTACAATGCTGCTCGAGCCGATGTGGAGCAGGGCGGCAGCAGCGAGGTGCCACTGCACCTGCGCAATGCCCCCACCCAGCTCATGAAGGAAATGGCGCATGGCGCAGAGTACCGTTACGCCCATGACGAGGAGGGCGGTTACGCCGCTGGTGAAAACTATTTCCCCGAGGAGTTGAAAGACCGGCGCTACTACGAGCCGGTAGACCGCGGGCTGGAAAGCAAGATTCTGGAAAAATTCAAATACTTGCGTGAACTCGATAAGATCAGTACTCGCCGACGCTACCGGGATAAGACATCATGAAAAATACAGTACTGGTTACCGGGGGTGCAGGTTATATCGGCTCGCATGTCTGTGTGGAATTACTGGAGCAGGGATACACGGTCGTGGTGCTGGATAACCTGTGCAACGGTAGCGAGGTGGCGCTGCAGCGGGTGCAGGAGATCACCGGCAAAGCGTTGTTTTTTCAGCGTGGCGACGTGCGCGACGGACCGCTTGTGAGAAAGCTGCTGCGGGAAGAACAGGTGGGTGCTGTAATACATTTTGCCGGCCTCAAGGCTGTGGGTGAATCGGTTGCGCAACCCCTTCAGTACTATGACAACAATGTGACAGGTGCCATCGATCTACTGCAGTCAATGCACGACGAGGGTGTCAAAACCCTGGTTTTCAGTTCGTCTGCCACCGTTTACGGTGATCCGGCCAGCAATCCCATCGACGAGGGTTTCCCGCTTTCCGCCACCAACCCCTATGGCCGCAGCAAGCTGATGATAGAGGAGATGCTGCGCGACCTTTATGTCTCTGATCGCGACTGGGACATATCCATCCTGCGTTACTTCAATCCTGCGGGTGCGCACCCCAGTGGCCGTATAGGTGAACATCCCAGCGGTGTGCCAAATAATCTCATGCCGTATATTGCGCAGACGGCCAGTGGTCTGAGACAGCAACTCTCGGTATTCGGCGGAGACTACCCCACGCGGGATGGCACCGGGGTGCGTGACTACATCCATGTAACCGATCTCGCCAGAGGGCATATCAAGGCGCTGCAGAAGCTGGCCGACAGGCCCGGTTGCATTACCCACAACCTGGGTACTGGCACGGGCTATTCGGTGCTTGAACTGGTGGCTGCGTTCGAACAAGCCTGTGGCAGTAGCATTCCCTATGAGGTTGTTCCGCGCCGCCCAGGTGATATCGCCGAGTGCTATGCAGATCCCGGGAGTGCCCGGGAGGATCTCGATTGGCAGGCGGAGAAAGGCCTGACCGCCATGTGTGAGGATGCCTGGCACTGGCAACAGCAGAACCCCACCGGCTATACCTAGCCGTTTGGAAACACCTGCGCGTCAGCGTCAAAACCAGTACAATGCCGCTTCTCGAACGGCCATCACAACACGACCATGAAATACCTGATGTTTATAGCTCTTGGCGGGGCCTCTGGCGCAGTAGCACGCTATCTGTTGGCGGGCTGGGCACATCGCCTGTGGGAGGGGCAACTGCCGGTGGGAACGCTGTTCGTCAACGTTCTCGGCTCCTTCACTATCGGCATTGTCTATGTACTGCTGGTTGAAAAGCAGCTTATTCACCAGGATTGGCGAGGTGTGTTAATGGTGGGTTTTCTGGGTGCATTCACTACCTTTTCCACATTTTCACTGGAGACTATTACCTTGCTGGAAAGCGGATATCTTACGCATGCACTGGGCTATATGCTGGCCAGCGTCACGCTGTGCGTACTGATGGCGGGCGCGGGTATACACCTGACTCGCGCTCTGGCATAAACTCGGCCGGCTTCAAGCAGCTCCCAACCGAATACAGGATCTACACAATGCTCGATATCAAAGCCGTACGGCAGGACCCGGAAGCGCTGGCTGTCGCGCTGGAAAAGCGTGGTTATTCTTTTGACATTGCCGCATTTACGGCACTCGATGCTCGCCGCAAACAGGCTGATGTCGACCTTCAGAACATGCAGGCAGAGCGCAAGAGTGCCTCGAAGAAAATTGGCCAACTCGTAGGGCAGGGTATCCCCGTGGACGAGGCCAAAGCGCAGGTGGAAGAGACGCTGCAAATGATCGCCAGCCAGATTGACACGCTAACAGAGCAGGCGAAGCAGGTACAAAATGCATTGGAAGACCTTCTATTGAGTGTGCCCAACATACCGGCACCGGAGGTGCCCGCAGGTGCCAGTGAAGACGATAACGTGGAGGTGGCGCGCTGGGGCACGCCGCGGCAATTTGCATTCCCGGTGAAAGATCATGTGGAATTGGGTGAAGCCCTGGGGCAACTCGATGCAGACACCGGCAGTAAGATAACCGGTTCGCGTTTTACGGTTATGTACGGCGAGCTGGCTCGCATGCACCGCGCACTCATCCAGTTCATGCTGGATCTGCATACCCGCGAGCATGGGTATCAGGAAATCTACGTGCCCTATATCGTCAACCGGGATTCATTGCGGGGCACCGGCCAGTTACCCAAGTTTGAGGAAGACCTGTTCCGGCTGGAAGGAGAGCAGGGCTACTACCTGATTCCCACCGCTGAAGTGCCGGTAACCAATGTGGCCCGTGACCGCATCTTTGAAGATGCTGAGCTGGGGGAGGCGGGTATCCGTTTCGCCTGTCACAGCCCGTGCTTTCGCAGCGAGGCGGGCAGCTATGGCCGTGACACCCGGGGTATGATCCGCCAGCACCAGTTTGAAAAAGTCGAGATGGTGCAGCTGGTCCGTCCCGACCAGTCGGACGAGGCACTGGAGCAACTGACCGGCCATGCCGAGAGTGTGTTGCAGGCACTGGAGCTGCCCTACCGCAAGGTTATTCTCTGCGGCGGTGATATCGGCTTCTCTGCCTGTAAAACCTACGACCTGGAAGTATGGCTGCCGGCCCAGGATACCTACCGCGAGATTTCCTCCTGCAGCAACTTTGGCGACTACCAGGCGCGGCGCATGCAGGCGCGTTGGCGCAACCCGGCAACGGGCAAACCCGAACTGCTGCACACGATTAATGGTTCCGGGCTGGCTGTGGGCCGCACCCTGGTGGCGATTCTTGAGAATTACCAGCAGTCAGATGGCAGCGTTACGCTGCCGGAGGCCCTGCGGCCTTATATGGGCGGCGTGACGGAGCTGCGCGGCTAAGCTGCTATGGACTTCCTGCCGATCAGCTTCCGCGTCAGGGATGCCAGGGTGCTGCTGGTAGGCGGTGGCCAGATTGCCACACGCAAGGCGCGGCTGCTGTTGAAGGCTGGTGCGAAGCTCGCTGTGGTAGCACCGCAGGTCAGCGCGGAACTGCAGGGCTTACTCAGGGAAACGGGGGGCAGCTGGCTGCAGGAAAAATACAGCGCTGCCACCCTGGATGGCGCTGTTCTCGTGGTGGCCGCCACCCCACTGCGTGACGTTAATGAGCAGGTGTTCAGGGATGCCAGTGCCCGCCAGTTGCCGGTGAATGTCGTCGATGCGCCTGACCTGTGCACGTTTATTTTTCCTTCAATTGTCGAGCGAACACCGCTGACCATTGCGATTTCCAGCGGTGGCAACAGCCCGGTGTTGGTGCGCCAGTTGCGCCGCAAAATTGATGCCATGTTGCCCGCTGCTTACGGCAGGCTTGCGCTGTTTGCCGGGCGCATGCGGACTGCAGTTAAACAGGCCATCCCCGCAGAAGGACCGCGACGCCTGTTCTGGGAGCAAGCAGTAGACGGTGCGGTGGGTGAATTGGTACTGGCGGGAAAAGAGCAGCAGGCGGAGGCCCATCTGCAACAGCAGTTGCTCGACACCGATGCCTTGCATCGGGGCGAAGTGTATCTTCTTGGCGCGGGGCCGGGCGATCCGGACTTGATGACTTTCAAGGCGCAGCGCCTGCTGCAAAGCGCAGATGTGGTGCTGTATGACCGCCTGGTGGCGCCTGCTATTGTAGAAATGGCCAGACGGGATGCCGAACGAATCTATGTCGGCAAGGCGCGGTCGCAGCACGCGGTGCCACAGCAGGAAATCAACCAGATGCTGTTAACGCTAGCGCAGCAGGGTAAGCGGGTGGTGCGCCTTAAGGGTGGCGACCCGTTTATATTCGGCCGGGGCGGGGAGGAAATAGAGCTATTGGCGCAACATGGGATTCCGTTCCAGGTTATTCCGGGTATTACCGCCGCCAATGCGGCAGCCTGTTACGGCGGCATACCGCTCACCCATCGGGACTACGCCCGTAGTGTGCGCTTTGTGGCGGGACATCTAAAAGACGGCACCGTTGACCATAACTGGGAGGATTTCCGGTCGGAAACGGAAACACTGGTGTTTTACATGGGGCTGCTGGGGCTGCCAGTTATTTGTGAGCAACTTCAGCGCCACGGCCGTTCCGGACAAACGCCTGTTGCGCTGGTAGAGCGGGCCAGCACACCTGATCAGCGGGTCATTACAGGCACGCTCGCCACCATGGTAGACATTGTTGCCCGCGAACAGCCCCGCGCTCCTACTCTGATTATTGTCGGCGAAGTGGTGCGTCTGCACGACAAACTGGCATGGTTTGGCGAGGATGCCCCGGTGGAATAACACCCGGTACGCTGCAAGGGCAGATTCCATCGACCAAAAAAAACCCGGCAGCCGCCGGGTTTTTTCATTCTGAGGACAACTATTTCGCAGCCTCTTCGGCAGGCGTGTGCACAGCGTAAGCGCGCTGCTTTAACAACAACAGATCAACCAGCACATTGCCCGCTTCGGTCAGCAGGACGTCGGGTTCCTCACCCTCAGCTTCTTCCTCCGCCTCTGCCACAAGATCCACTTCCGCCTCCGCTTCTTCGCTGGCCGCCAGATCCTCGTCTATCTCTTCCGCTACCTCTTCCTCTTCATCCAGGCTTGCCAGGGGTTCTTCGCCCTTGGCCACTCGGCGCTTATTCTCAATAAGCAGTGCTTTCTGTTCCTGGCTTTCCCGCAGGGCTATACGCGCCACTTCATTGAGGGGTAACTCGGTAATTTCGCTGGACGCCCTGGCGAGGTTTACCTGTTCTTCCAGGTAGACGAAGTCGGGGTTGCCGGCACTGCGCTCCACATACATCGCCGTCACACGGGGAACAACAGTGCTCAGATCGTTATAGCGGTGGTGGCGTACCGGGTTGATCTTGTCCCAGTTGAGGGCGTGATCCAGTGAACTCTCGCCGATCTCTTCAGCGTCATATATTGACGGAAACTCGAGGTCGGGAACCACACCGCGATGCTGCGTGCTATCACCAGAGATGCGATAGAACTTGCTCTCGGTAATTTTCAGCTGCCCCTCCGTCAGGGGGATCAACGTCTGGACTGTGCCCTTGCCAAAGGAGCGATCACCCACAATCAGGCCGCGGCTGTAATCCTGTATAGCTCCGGCGAAAATTTCCGAAGCTGAAGCGCTCAGGCGGTTGATCAACACCACCAGGGGGCCATCGTAGTAACTGGTTTTCAGGCGCTTGCCGTCGCGCCACACACGACGCGAGGAGTGCCGTATCTGCACAGTGGGGCCGTACTCGATGAACAGGCCAGTCAGTTCGTTGGCTTCCTGCAGAGAGCCGCCGCCATTGTTGCGCAAATCTATCACGATGCCTTCAACACCCTCATCCTGCAGCTCCTGCAGCAGTATCTTCACGTCGCGGGTGGTGCTCTTGTATTCCTCATCACCACGGCGCATGGCGTCGAAATCGATGTAAAAAGCCGGGATATCAATGACACCAACCTTGATCATCTTGTCGCCGTCGGGCACCTCCAGAATCTTCTTCTGGGCAGACTGCTCTTCCAGTTTCACCTTGTTGCGCACGATGGTAACAATCTTGTTTTCATCCGCAGTTTTGGACTTGGCGGGCATGACCTGCAGGCGAACAGTGGAGTCCTTGGGGCCGCGTATCAGTTCGACGACTTCGTCGAGGCGCCAGCCAATCACATCCTCGATTGGGCCGTCTTCACCCTGGCCCACACCGACGATCTTGTCAGAGGGCTTCAGTTCTCCCTGCTTGTCCGCCGGACCTTTCGCCACCAGGCGGGCAACCTTGGTGTACTCGTCTTCCTGCTGTAACACGGCACCAATGCCTTCAAGAGAGAGACTCATGTTGATATTGAAGTTCTCAGAGCGCCTCGGTGACAGGTAGTTGGTGTGCGGATCATACAGTTCAGTCAGTGCGTTGGCGTAGATCTGGAACACATCCTGGCTATTGTACTGCCGTACCCGCTTCAGCTGATTCTGGTAGCGCTTTTCCAAGGTCGTGGCAATCTCATCCTGCGGCTTTTCCGCCAGCTTCAGGCTCAGAACTTCGTTTTTTACGCGTCGGCGCCAGCGATCGTCCAGCTCTTCCGGGGTCTCTGCCCACTCCCACTCGTCCAGCTCCAGCGGAAAGGTTTCATCCACGGTGAAATCCATGTTCGCCACCTGCTCAGGCAGGGTTGCAATGACGTCCTCCAGGCGCTGTTCAAGACGCTGCTGGAAGCGATTGAACATAAAGTAGCCTGCCTCGAGGTTACCCTCATGCAGTTGATCGTCCATTGCGGTGCGATACTTTTCAAACTCGGCGAGATCGGCGGCGGTAAAGAACATCTTGGCGCGATCCAGGCTCTCTATGTAGCTGTCGAGGTGTTGTGACGACAGTTCGTCGTCATAGCGATGCTTGGCATAGTGGCGCTGCTCCAACTGATCGATCATCTCGACTATCGTTTCGCGCTGGGTTTCGCTGGATTCGATCAATGCCCACGACGGCTGTGCCAGAGTGCACAGCAGCAGTGCGGGGAGGATCAAAGAAGCGGTTTGCTTTAATCTATTAGAAAGATACAAGATTTCATCACCTGATATGTAAAACAGTGGGTAAGTGTAACCTTGAGTTGTCCAGGGTTAAACACAGTCTTTATAGATAAGCGCAGATAAAGAAAGTTCGGAAATCACGGAGATTATTTTATACCGGGTCGCCGGGCGGTATTGTGCCGGGGGCGAGGTGAGCGTGCCCAGAGAGTATTTTGATCTCGCCCAGTGGGCATTTCAAGCCGTCTATTATCGGCAATAAATAGCCTTGATATAAATTCATATGTGTATGATTTAATTAACTATTATAGTGTTTTGTTGTTGAGCTGAGCGCTGGCGTTGTCGGTTTCAGGCGAATCAGCAGCTATTTGGGACTTTTCTGCGAAAACCCCTGCGCTGCCATGCCACTATGTTTTACACTCGTTGCTCGTTTTCTGTTAAATGAGTGACGCGGCCTTGAAGACAACTGTACTAGTACTTTCCATTATTCTCGCCCTGCCAGCTTTTGCCGATAGCGCAAACACTGGTCTGGCCTATTTTACTGATCCTGATGCCCGGGGCTTGCTGGATCAGTCAGATATCAAGGGCGATTTTCCCGATAGCGTCAGGTATTTCGTCTCCGAGGTTAAGCAAACCTATTGTGCTATCGCTTCCAGTGTCATTGTGCTCAATTCGCTGGGTGTTGAATCTCCCGTCGCTCCGGAAATCTACCCCTTCCAAAAATTCAACCAGCGGAACATTTTTACAGCAAAAGTGCTGGAGAATTATTCGCCATTGGAGGTAGAAGAGAAGGGGCTTACCTTGCAGCAGGCAGCGGGCCTGCTGAGTGCATACCCTGTTGATGTGGAATTCGTTTTTGCGAGCGACAGCTCTCCGTCCCAGTTCAAGTCGCAGGCTATAGCGGCATTGAAAGCTGCAGATAAGCGGCTGATAATCAACTTTTCGAGACAAGCTCTGGGTCAGGCTGGTATTGGCCATTTTTCACCGGTGGTCGCTTACAACGAGGCCAAAGATATGTTTCTGGTGATGGATGTCGCACGCTATAAATTACCCCCGGTTTGGGTAAAGGCCGAGCTCTTGTTCAAGGCGCTACAGGGGGAGGACTCCAGTAGTAAAAAGAGCCGAGGCTATATAATCGTCACGTACCAGGCGCCGCCCGGACCTATTTCGCCTTCGGCCCAATAAAGCATTGATCGTGACGAAGGGGTTGCGCTTATAATAGAGCTAATCCCTCGCGCAATAGCGAGGGGTGATGCCGTGATTGCACAATAATGTCTCTACGATCCGGCAGACTTCAGGGGAGCAGGACATGTCTAAGAAAGTGACGCGCCGAGATCTTATTGGTGTGGGTCTGGCTGTTGCAGCATACAGCGGCGGCTTCTGCGGCGGGGCTTTTGCATTAAATGCCGAAAACCTGAATGTCGACGATTTGCATACCGCTACCTATAAATTACTCGGCCAGCGCCCGGCAAACCCCTTTTTTGCCCACAAAATTTTCTCACATATCGCCAAAAACTACCCGGTTGACTCCCTGAACGCCCTCAGCACCGTTGTGCTGAAAACAGCCGAGCCTGATATTGCCAGGGCGCTGGCGCAGGCGGGTCTGGATGATATGGCAAGCGAGATAGCAAATATTTGGTATAGCGGCACGGTTTTTGCCGGCACTGACAAAGAGCAGGTGATCGGTTACATAGATAATCTGGCCTGGCAGGCGCTTAAGTTTTCCACGCCACAGAGTGTTTGCGGGGGTCATTTCGGCCACTGGCATAAAATTCCCACAGGGCAATAACTTTGACTAATGTAATCGAGACGGACATTGCCATCATCGGGGCGGGTGTTGCCGGTGCGCTGGCAGCCTATCATTTGTCGCAGCAGGGGCTGAAAGTAGCCTTGCTCGATGCCGGGCTGGAGACGAGTCGGCCGGAAGCAGTAGAACGCTATCACCGCTCTACCTCCAAAGGTGCAAACTCCCCTTATATGTCCAATCCGCTCGCACCCATGCCGCAGAGTAGCGACGACTACTATAAGAATGTTGGCTCGACAGCATTTAATGGCTTGTATATGCGCGGTGTCGGCGGAACGACCTGGCACTGGACGGGTTTTGCCTTGCGCCTCCGCCCCGATGATCTGTCAATGCAGACAAAGTTTGGGGTAGCAGAGGACTGGCCCCTGAGCTACGACGACCTGGCGCCCTGGTATGAGCGCGCCGAAAATGAAATGGGCGTGGCCGGTTTTATGGGTGAGAACTACGGCGCCCCCAGAACCAAGGACTACCCACTGCCGGGTATACCCTCCAGCTACCTGGATGCTTATGTCTCTCCCAGAATCAAGTCGATGCAGCTCTCGCTGAGCCCATTCCCACAAGCGCGGAACTCCATCGCGTTTCAGGGGCGCCCTCCCTGTTGCGGTAATAATAATTGCGTGCCAATTTGCCCGGTTCACGCAAAATACGATGCGACAGTTCATGTGGAGAAAGCGCGACAGCTTGGTGCGTCAATCTACAGCAGCCATGTAATCACGCGCCTCAACAGCAATGCCGAGGGGCAAATTGAGTCGGCTGAGTTTCTTAATGACCGCAAGCAGAAAGGTATCGTAAAGGCACAGTACTTTATGGTTGCGTGCCACGCCATCGAGAATCCCCGCTTGTTACTGCTATCGAAAGGCCCGCATACGCCCAAAGGTGTTGCCAATTCAAGCGGTCTGGTAGGTACGCATCTCATGTCTCAAATGGGCTTTAACAGCCGCGGGCTGATGCCAGACCCCATTTACCCTTATCGCGGGCCACAGCAGACGTCAGGTGTGGTCGAGGGCCGCAATGATCCCAGCAACAGAAGCCAGAAGGCGGCAATTGGTACCTCGGTTATGAATGACGGCACCCATCCCTTTTTTGGGCCGCAACAAACAGCGGCAAAGCTGCTGGCCAAGGGCGTCTATGGAAAGACTCTGGCGGATCAGGTTAATGATCTGAGCTCGCGCCAGCTGCGTTTCAACAGCTCTATTGAAATTCTGCCCAACAAGGGTAACCGGGTAGGTTTGCATCCCACGCTTAAAGATCCTGCGGGACTGCCCGTGCCGGAAATAAAACTGGCGATAGACGCGTATACCCAGCGCGGCATCGACTGGGCTATTGAACGCCACCAGCAGATGTTTAAAACACTCAAGGCGACCGAGGTTACGCACGATTCGCAGGCCGAATCAGACACGGCAATCATAGCGGGTACTGCCAGAATGGGGCGGGATCCGTCCCGTTCTGTGGTCGATTTGAATCTGCAATCGCACGATCACCAAAATCTCTACATTCTGGGTGCCTCCGCGCACATCACTGCGCCGATCAATCCGCCGACGCTCACCATCGCGGCACTGGCGCTGAAGGCGGCGGACCACCTGCAAAAAAGCATTGCAGCAAAGACCCGGGGGTCAGCATGAAATGGGTATCGGGGCAGGGCGTTGCGGCGGTACTGGGGTCGTTGCTTTGGGGCACCGCACTATCCACGCCAGCGCTGGCGACCTGTACGGGTGATGAAATTGATGTCCAGCGGCCTACACTGGCAGTTGATGTTACGAACTCGACTGACTGTGGCGCGCACGCATTTTCCTGGAATGCTTTTCTTGCATTGATGGGGCCGTCTGAGGCCTCGCCGGACAAAGCCCTCTACCAAACGTATATGCCTGTCTCCAGTTTGTTCGTGGGCAATGACGAAAAACCGGCCATCTGGGGTGAGCAGCCTGCCTATCAGCAGCTGGGCAAAATGTTCAAAGAGGCCGGGGTTGAGCTCGAGCTTATTGATACAGCCGGCCAGAGAGTACTTTTTGGCATCGCCGCCAACGAGGTTGCCTATAACTATCTGCTAGAGAATACGCTGTATAACCAGCAGTGTTTTCTGAACCATGATATCCGCTTTCCCTTTGGCTCTGTGGAATCCGGGCCCGGGTCGATTCTGCTGAAGACCTCCTGGCGTGTTTATGATCTGGGGCAATGCCCCTCGTCGATGGTTTGCCAGGATATCTATCTGGAGGAGAGTGACACGGTAGGTGACCCACATAAATCGGCTGGCCTGTTGGGTATGCATATTGTGCAGAAGACCCCGACTCATCAGGAGTGGATGTGGGCCAGTTTTGAGCATGTAGCGAACGCCCCGGATTGCAGCCCGGGTCACAGCAACCCGATCAGCGGAGACAGAGACTGGCACCTGTTCAAGAAAACCGACGCAGATCAGACCAACTGCCATCCCGATGCCAGCGGGGCCCCTTCCTGCAACAGTACAGCGGGAGGTCCTGTCAATATTTGCAGAGTGTCCGCCATCCCGGCAGGGGGCCTGGACAACTGCAAGATAGAGCAGCCGAATAATGAACAAGCCATTGCCTGCTTGAATGCATCCGTTCAGCAGCGTTTACCCGCCGAGTCCGCTTTGCAGAATTACAGGCTGATTGGCAGCCTGCGTATGGAGCCCGGTATGACGGAGGGGGCGCAGGGTGGCTACCAGACGGGTTCGCTGGCTTTGGCCAATACCTCTATGGAGAGTTTTCTACAGGGCCCTGACGAGTTGTTTAACTGTTTCGGCTGCCACGCGCAATCCAGCGGTGACTTCAGCCACGTGTTCTTTCGTATAAAGCAACTTGAGCCAACGCCTGCTTGCCCATTGGTAAAGTAGTGTTGCTCAGAAAAACCCGGTTACTAAGGTCGAATTTGGCAGAAAACCCCGTGAGTGGACATAGCATACGATAATGCCAGAACCCGATACCATCAGCCGTAACACACATATCATGCTCCTCGCCATCGTCGGTAATGTTGTCGCGGTGTATGGCTTCAACATTGGCCTGGCGAGAATGCTTTCCCCGGTTGGCTACGGCGATTACAAGGTCGCTGAGTCGTTTTTTAATCTGGCCAGTATCGGCGTATTGATGGGCGGCGGACCTGCAGCCTTGCGTTTTTTGCCCGGCCACATCGCGGTCAATAACAGCAAAGCCATTTGGGAATATATTCGCTTCTATCTGGCGGTTATCATTTTCGCCTCAGTGCTGCTTGCACTGGTAACCCTGGGTGGTATGGCGGTTTTTTACCGACCCGCTTCCAGCGCTGAAATTCATCCAATGATCTTCGCGCTGCTGGTCATTCCCTTTGTTTCGCTCGCCGCGCTGATCGGCAGTGTGCTGCAGTCGGCACAGCGCATGGATTTGGCATTCCTGCCGTGGTGGGTTGGCTTTCCGGCCCTCAAGCTGGGTTATGTCGCCCTGTTTTTTGTTATTGCCGGGAGTATTAGTGCGCAATCTGCGGTGTTGATGGCGCTACTGGCTACATTGACTATTTTGTTTTACCAGTCGGCTAAAGCCAGGCAACTGCAACTACTCGTGATTGGGCGAGGGTCTGTAATTACCGAACGGATAAAGTGGTTGAAAGTCTCCGTGCCGATGATGTTTCTTGTGGCACTTCAGACAGCATTCAATCAGGTCGACATCTACATGCTGGAGATTATAGGGCAGGAGAAAGAAGTGGGGCATTTCGCTGTTGCCTCAACCGTTACACTGGTGCTTTTCGCCATTCAACTTGCTGTAATGGGCGTTTTTGAGCCACTGATGGCCGCTGCGATCAAGGCGGGGGAGGGCAGTGTCAGAATGCTCAACGCCCGCTGTTTTCGCCGTCTGCTTGTTTTCTCCATACCGATTTTTGTTCTGATTATGGTATTTGCCGAAGCCCTGCTATCGGTTTTCGGTGATCGATATACCGACTCGATTGAAGCCTTGCGCCTGCTGGCACCGGGCTACCTGATCAGCACTGTTCTGGCCTCTTCATATGCCTGGTTACAGTATGCTGGCTACGAACGAAAAGCGGCCGTGGTAATGCTGGTTGGCGTGCTGGCAAATCTTGCACTGGATATAGTGCTGATCCCGGAATACGGTATTGCGGGCGCGGCAGCGGGAACAACACTGGCTTTTGCCGGCATTTACACGGCATTTTGTGTAATGATGCGAAAATATCTGGGCATGTTTCCCTGGTCGAGAGCTGTCAGGGCTTCGGCCGGAAATGAAATTCATCGATAACGGGTAATAAACCTATGTATTACCTAGCGAAAGTTATCATTTTCTCCCTGCTATCCTCTGCCTTACTAATCGCCTGTGACAGCGATAACAACGACAGCAATGCCAAACAACTCGCTTACCAATTGCCCGGTGACATTGCTGCCTATGATCAGGAAAATGTGGACTACTATTCCTGGCAAACCTTTCTGGCGCTCAACGCACCAGGGGTGGGTGAGCGCGTTTCAACCAAGGGCGACAACCCTACCCAGTACAGTGCGTGGTCCTCTACCTTTGAGTTGATACGCTGCAATCTTGATGATACGGATTGTGTCTGCCCCGACGGTGATTGCACCCAATCCGGTACCCGCTACTACCCGCCGACATGTCAGGAAGTGGAAAATTATACCGACTATCGGGTAATCGACAATGCGGATAAAGCCGATGACAGCTTTCTCGAAGCGGAAACCGGTGGCCTGTCCAATCAGCCGGTGATTACCTCACAGGGCAGTTTTGTCCGCTATGAAATTTTGGTTAACCCGGCGTTTTACGACCACGTTGTTGAAAACAAATATTACGACTGGCATGTGCTGAAAAACTTGCCGGAAGATGTCGCCAATTTGTGTGGTGAGGAATCGTATACCGGGGGCGACCCTGCAGACCCGCGCTCCGGCACCTACGAGGTCAAGCTTGCCTGGATGGAAGAGGGGCTTGCTGACGCGGTTTATCACCGTGAAGACATGCTGGTTTATACGCCGGCTTATCGCAGCAGCACTGGAGCCGCCGCCTGTGAAGTCAAGTCGATGGCGATGGTGGGGATGCATATAGCGCACAAAACGCTTAAGCAGCCGAACTATACCTGGTCTACGTTCGAGCATAAGGATAACTCGCCGGAATGCAGCGGCCTGCCGCCAAGTGGTTCCGGCGGTAGTGGCGCGTCTGTGAATACGAATTGTCCTGCGGCGAACACCCTCACTCGGAACTACCACTTTACTTCACCGGCGTGTGACGACGGCAGCTGTGCCGATTGCAATATTCCCCCGAATACCAATGACCCCATGAGCATGTGCATAACAGATCCAACGTCAGATCAAGTGGGTTGGTGTCTGGATCAACCACCCGCCAGTGTTAAAGGTAAATCCCAGCTGTGCCGGCAGGTGCCGGTTGAGGCGAACTACCCCACCGCTTACGAATGGAACAATACCTATGAGGAACTACTGGGTGACAAATCTGTATGGAGTAGCTACCAGCTTGTCTCGACGCAGTGGTATGAATTTCCCACTCCACCGACAGGTTGCGCCAATGCGGCGCCTGGTTTTAGCAGCGACCCCAATAGCCGGGAGCAGCAGCGGCCGCAAATAGACGTATCCTTTCCCAAGGGCGCAACCCGTCCCATGCTGGCCAACAACTCGATGGAGTCTTATGAGCGCTCCAACTGTAATGCCTGTCACAGCAAGTCCTATATTAATCAGGAAGGGGGGGTAAAACGGTATACCGATTTCGTCTACTGGATTCCACTGGAGTCCTGTGCAGTCTGGTGTGACCTGAACTCCGTGGAGCCCTGCACCTGTTTCGATTCGATAAGTAAGTAGGAAGGGCACTGCTACGCCATAAAGGGCCGGGAACAGACTACGATTGTCGGTAAGGCGATTGATTGTGGTCTGACCCGATTTGCGGTGAGTAATAGCCTAAAAACTGTAGCTGAGGCCAAACTCCGCGACGTCCATCCCCTCGTTTTCATGAGCGAGCTCAGCGTTGGAGTAGTGGTAGATTTTAGCCCTGACACCGAAGCGATTCTTTTTCAGGCCAACGGCTAAACTGCTTTCGAACTGCCAGTGTGAACCCATATTGGTAATTCCCTGCAACTGGTACATCGGGTGTTTTTTAGGCTCGGACTCAAATTTGTCGTCAGACAGATAGGCGACACCGAAACCCAGTTGCAGGTAGGGAACAAGCCCTGTTTTTGAGTGCCTCGTGAGAATAATATTGGGCGCCCAACTGATGGCGTTTACATTGTTTCTATCCCGGAATGTCATCGCTGCAAGAGCGTGATTAATTGACAGGGTCCAATTGCCATTGGCCCAGGCGTCAGGTTTCCAGCCAAAATTCACTTCCGCACGGTAGGCATCATGCCCGGTAGTATTAGACCTTGCGGTTTTACCACCGGCGACGGTTACAGTCTGTGCTGATGCGATGGAGGCATAAAGCAGGGCGGTGACCACAGGCACTGTCAGCCTTAGCATGGCTTTTACTTTCTTGTTCTGAACTGGAGTGCCTCCTGGCTACAAATCTTTGATGCCTGTGCGGGACTAAACAGTCATTGTACATCGACTAATGGTACGAATTACCAGTTCAAGGGACGAGATTACCCGTGGAATGAAACTATTTTTTGACCTTTAAGCTTATCAATACTATCGACAATGTCGATGCACGAGAACGAACTTTCTCGTTTTTCTTCCTATCGATACAGCGCTACGCTACATGTGTTTACGACACTGACTCTGTTGTTGTCGCAGGGAATTTACGAGGGGTGGGCTGTGCTGAATCACTCCGACTCAAGGAAGGCCGCAGATTTTACTAGCTGCCCGGTCGTTGGAGAGCGCGAGCCAGGTGAAAGACAGGATTTCTCTCGCGATGGACCGGGCATCTGGCTGGATATCGTCTCGCTACTTTTCATTCTTGTGGTGGTTTGTGCACTGTTGATGTTGCAGTGATCTAGCGCAGTATTTCAGCAGCGGAATCGCGGATTACCTGTGCTGCCAGGCCGACGGTATCCGGATCGGGATCAGCGAGATGGACCAGGTAGGCTGGCAAGATGAATTCGGGTGCTTTTACCTTTCGGTGTAAACGCCCCATCCGAAGTTCATTTTTCACCAGACGCAGCGGGAAGTACCCGGCGCCACCATAGCTGAGGATGTGCTGTAAACCCAACCATCCGATATTAGTTGAGAGTGCAGGGCCGTCAAACTCTGGAAACGCCGCGCTGTGCTGATTGGAGAATTCCGGCCCCCAGTCTACGTAGACATAATCAGCGCCGGGTAGCGGGTCTAGCCCCTCATAGGAACAGACATAGACCAATTGTTCTTCGAACAGCGGTTCCACAACCATGCCGGGTCGACGCTGTGGCGTGTACATCACCGCGATATCGGTACGCGCTTCCACCAGTCCCTGCATCAGATCGTCTTCAAAACCGATTTCCGCGCGTATCGCAATATCGCCAACCGCATTTTGTATGCGGGGTAGGCACGCCAGCAACAGGTCTTCCCACAGCCCGAAGCGGGCGGCTATTGTCACCGAAGCGCGAAACCCCCGTACGACCCCAATGTCCTGGCGGGCACGCTCGACCGTGCGTACCAGTGTGGTGGCATAATTTTGAAACCTGTGCCCTGCGGCCGTGAGCGTGGTACCCGCCTTATTGCGCACGAATAGTCTACAACCCAGCTGTTCCTCCAGAGTGGCAATACGGGCGCTGACGGTAGATTGCGTGACAAACAAGCGGGAAGACGCATGGCTGAAATTCCCGGCAGCGACTACCGCGAGAAATGTGCGCGCAAGTTCAGTATCCATAAAGCTGTAAGCGGTCCAATGTAGAGTCGCTCTTTATATCGACACAGCCTATGTTATAGACCAATTTTATCGCTATTCAAATAGCAACGATCATCTTAGTGTGTGAATTCACCGGGTTTGTCTTATCCCGTGAAGGAGCGTGACCATGCAACCATTAACCAACGAAGACCGTCATACCCTGCGAACTATAGCGATTATCATTCTGGTATTAGCGGGCCTGGAGCTCGGCTTTGTGCTGGCTGCCGTGAGCCTGGGATAAAATCCACCGGGTTCATGCGCCGGGTTTTTCAGCGACCGCAGCAGGCCTCAGCTGGATATCTTTAGCGCACTCATCCCCGCACCGTGTCGCAATAGCCATCACAAACTGTACGCGCTAGGATTGCTCCCACCATAGAAAACAGCGGGTATGCGTGTCGCAATGGAAACGAGACGTGCATTGCTTGCCACACCTATTGGGCCCAGCGACTGGCCCAACGGAGAAAACTGATGCGCGTGCTCATCGAAAACTATCGCAACCAGACTGCGGGCCACTGTGGCAGTGGGGCCATGCGCAACCTGCTCTATCACTATTGCGGTCTGGACCTGCCCGAAGCGGTAGTTTTCGGCCTGGGGGCAGGGCTCGACTCGGTATTTTTTACCATTGATGGAGTCGAGCCGCCCTTCATGTTGTTTGGCCGCGGTGCCTCAATGGAAGTGGATCTCGCCCAGACCCTGGGTTTGGATTACCGTGAGACGATGCAGCCTGACGATGATCTTGCGTGGCAAGAGGTGCGAGAAGAGGTCTGTGCGGGGCGACCGACCATGCTGTCCGGTGATATCTATCACCTGGACTATCGTAGATTCAAGATTCACTTTCCTGCACATCGCTTCGTTTTGCTTGGCTTTGATGAAGAGCGCGAGGAAGTTTACGTGGCAGACCGCACCGACGAGGAAATCCAGACCTGTTCCATGCAAGCGCTGCGCTTGAGCCGCAACCCACCGGATGGCCTGTCGACCTACAACAGCTGGGGCAAGTTTCACTCAGGGGCCGTGCGACACTCGCTTGCCGATGCCTGTGGTATCGCCCTGCGTACGACGGTGTTGCGTATGCTGGGCTTTGACGACTCCCAGTTGCAGGCAATGGCCGCAGTACGAGGTGCAGAAGGGGGCTTGCTGGCGACTGGCCTGAAAGGGCTGCACACGTTTTCCGAGCAGTTGGCGCTTTGGCAGCACCACGAGGATGCCGCCGCGCATGCTGCCTACGTGGAGAATGCAATTATCAAGTTTGGTACCGGTGGTGGCTTCTTCCGCGATCATTTCGCACAATTTATGCGCTGGGCCCAGCAACACCGACCAGACCTGGTTGGGTCTACCACGGTTGATCTGGCGGCGCTGGCCGCGAAATCCTGGAATGCGTTGTCGCCGACCATGCAAGGCTTGGCCGCAGATGCCGGCGACCGGCTGCTGTGGGAGAGGGCGCGAGAGCAGGTGCTGGATATTTATGAAACCGAGTACTCGCTGTTTGGCCACCTCGCCGATACGGTGCTGCGGGAGGGGTAAGCTTCGCAGGCGGGTGGCCTGGCCAACGCAGTGGTTTATGCAGCGTCAGCCTGGGACATGGCATGCACTGCGGCTGCTGTCAGCCGCTGGCCACCGATTGCCCAGTCTCCCTGCTCGACTTCCTTGATCATCACCCAGGTCACTCCACGCATGGGCTCGCCTTCCACAGAGACCATGGCGTCTGTGACCTTTTCGATGATTTCCGCTTTTTGCTCGGGCGTGAACACGTCTTTGATGACATCAATTGTTACTAGAGGCATTGTTGTTTCTCCAAATGAGCCGCAAACGGTGTATTCCGCTGCGATCTGTCGATAATATAAGGGACTGATCAACTGGCCGCTTGCAGACGATCTGGAGAATATGTGTAGATTTCAAGGAGATCTGGTCGGGTATCCCGAATGACCCATTCTTTCGACATTTTCGAACTGGACACAGACAAGGCTGAACTTCGGAAGCGCGGAGTGCCTGTGGCCGTAGAGCCGCAGGTTTTTAAATTACTTGTCTTTCTCGTAGAAAACGCTGACCGGCTTGTTTCCAAGGAAGAGATTGCTGCTACCATCTGGGCCGGGCGTGTTGTCTCGGATTCAGCCATCAGCAGCAGAATCAAATCAGCGCGGCACGCGCTGGGCGATGACGGCGGCACCCAGAAGTTCATTAAAACAGTACACGGCAGGGGCCTGCGCTTCGTTGCGCACTTAGAGCGGGGGGGCTCGCCAGAAATACCTGCGGTCCCTGCAAAGCCGGCTTCACACGTGCAGCAGCTGCCGCGGGAGGAGCCGCCGTCGAGCCGCCCCTCGATTGCTATTATGCCATTGCGCTTGGTCGGCGATGCGAGCTCGCTGGCCCTCGTTGCCGAGGCGCTTCCCTACGATCTGATAACAGAGCTATCCAGGCTGAGATGGCTGTTCGTTATCGCCCGCGGGTCCTCGTTCAGATTTCGCAGCGAGGACGACGCCCGGGTTGTCGGGGAGAAACTGGGGGTTCGCTATTGTCTCTCCGGCTCAGCGGAAATTGCAGGCGCGGGCATGAGCCTTAGCTTTGAACTGGCGGATACAGCCACCGATGGTGTCATCTGGTCGAATCGATACGAATGCATGGGTGACGGAATCCATGACGTCAGAGCACAGATAGTCGCCCATATCATCACCGCGATGGAGATTCAAATCACCGCGCACGAGGCGCGCATTGCCAGACTGAGCGCCCCCGACAATCTCGATGCCTGGTCACACTACCACCTGGCGCTGCAACAGATGTATCGGTTCAATGCCCAGGGTAACGCTGCGGCCAACCATCTTTTCGAACGAGCTGTCGCCCTGGAGCCGGAGTTCGCCAGGGCCTATGCCGGTCTTTCCTTCACCCACTTTCAGAATGCCTTTTTACAGTATTCGGCAGATACCAAGGCGGAAATGATTCTAGCCCGGCGACATGCCGAGTATGGGATGGAGCGGGACGCCCTCGACCCGTTTGTGAATTTCAATATGGGCCGCTATTTCTGGCTGGAGGGGGATCTGGACCAGAGCCTGAGCTGGCTGGAACGCGCTACAGAGCTGAGTCCCAGCTATGCGCAGGGCCTGTATTCCAGAGCATGGGCCGACACGCTTGCCGGGCGCGCGGCCCAAGGGCAGGAAAATGTCGACAAGGCGATTTCGCTGAGCCCCATGGACCCGTTACTCTACGCCATGCTGGGTACGAGGGCTTTCGCACTGGCCATCAGTGGCCAGTACGACGAGGCCGCCAGATGGTCAGACAAGGCCGCGCACTCCCCGGGGGCGCACATACTTATCGAGATGATCGCTGCGCTGGCACACAAACTGAACGGCGACAGCGCAAAGGCAGAAAAGTGGGCCGCTTGCGTTCGCCGTAAAAACGCCGGAATGGGCTCGGCAGATTTCTTCCGCGCCTTTCCGTTCGAAGACCCTGCCACCCGCAAGCAATTTACCGAGGCGCTGAACAAGTGCGGCTTTGAACACTAGCCGCGGGACGGACCCTGTATGCCCTGGGGGTACACACATATAATCTCCGAGTGATCTTTCAAGGAATGATGTTAATGCATTTAATACACTATTTTGTCCTCGCTATTGTTCTCGGCCTCACAGTAAAGGGCTGGGCAGCAGGCCTCGGCAGTGAGCAGGCCGGGCTGCGTGACATTTATCAGCAGTTGATTGAGATAAATACCACCCTGTCAGTTGGCAGCTGTACCGAAGCCGCACAGGCGATGGCGGAACGCTTGAGCGCTGTCGGGATTCCCGACACCGATATTCATGTAGTTGTACCCCCTGCGTGGCCGACGCAGGGCAACCTGGTTGCGTCCATCCCAGGCTCTTCCTCCGACAAGGGCCCGATACTGTTGCTGGCGCATATCGATGTGGTGGAAGCAAAGCGGGAAGACTGGGAACGCGACCCTTTTACGCTGGTGGAGGAGAACGGCTATTTTTATGCCCGCGGTGCCGCGGATGACAAAGCGATGGCGGCAATCTTTGTGGACGCGCTGGTCCGTTACAAGAAGACCGGCTATCAGCCAGAACGTACAATCAAACTGGCGCTCACCTGTGGTGAAGAGACACCCAATAACTTCAATGGTGTAGTCTACCTGCTGCAGCACCATCGCGACCTGATCGACGCCAGCTTTGCACTCAATGAAGGTGGTCGGGGCCATCTTGAAGGGCAGGGAAGGCGCTTGTATAACGGCGTGCAAGCTGGCGAGAAGCTGTATCAGGACTATAGACTGGAGGTGACTAATCCTGGCGGCCACTCCTCGCGTCCGGTAAAAGAGAATGCCATTTATCGACTGGCGGCCGCTCTGAAGAAGGTCTCAGCCTTCGAATTTCCCATAGAGTTTAACAATACAACCCGAGCCTACTTCGAACGCATGGCAGCGATCAAAGGCGGCCAGGTCGCCGAGGACTTAACAGCACTGCTACAAGCGCCCCCGCCTGCTGAGGCCCTCGCTCGTATCACCGCAAACCCAGGTTTTAACGCAGTGCTGCATACCACCTGTGTCGCGACCATGATAAATGGAGGGCACGCGCCAAACGCATTACCGCAAAGTGCCAGCGCCAATATAAATTGCAGAATATTTCCGGGGCATTCGCAGGAAGATATTCGCAATACGCTAGTGCAGCTTGTCAACGACACTGCCGTCACGGTCAGTTTCGTTGACCCGCCTGAAACTACATCGCCACCGCCGCCCCTGACCCCAGAGATATTGGGCCCGATAGAGACGGTCACCCAGCAAATGTGGCCGGGTGTCCCGGTGCTGCCGTACATGATTGCTGGCGCCACAGACGCGCGCTTCCTCACGCCCGCCGGTATCCCCACCTACGGCGTCAGCGGCATCTTCAGTGAGCCCGGCACGGTTAATGCTCATGGCCTGAATGAGAAAATGCTGGTTGCATCGCTATACGAGAGCCAGGAGTTTCTCGACCGGCTTATTCGTATTTACGCAGGTGGCGAGTGAAAAACGGCTACTCTTACGGATGCACTGCGATACTCAAATTCTGCAAGTGGGGTGATCGCACTTTGTGGTGTTATAGTAGCGATCAATTTCATTAGGACGTGAACTCAGCGATGGAAACGAGATGAACTCACCTGAAAAAGGGGGGCGTCGCCTGACCAAAGAACTGCGATATGCGCAGCTATTGGAGTGTGCGATACATGTCGCAGCAAAGAAAGGGCTGGGGCAACTCGTTCACGCTGATGTTGCAGAAGAAGCCGGCGTGGTCGCACCAACAGTATTCCGATACTTCCCCTCCAGGCGGGCTCTTGTGCGCGGAGTTGTGGACGAAGTAGGCCGCTATTATAGAAAGCAGTTAGACGATTTCCATTTAAAGCCGGCCAGGCCGCGGGAAGCTCTGCATGAACATCTGCTGGCCTTTTCCAATTCCATAGACACACATTCCGATTATGCCGCCGTCTGGCTCCAGTGGGGTGCCTCTGTGCAGAACGATTGCGGTATTTGGGATATGTTCGGTGAGCACAACGACTATCTTATAAAGGTACTCTCCCGCACGATCAGAATGGCTCTGCCGGACGGTAGGCGCAAGGATATAGCAACCTCTAAAATACGAGCAAGTAGTCTGATAGGTGCGGCATTCGCCATTACGATGTTGAAATTTTCTGATGCCCCGGAAGAAGCAATTGTCCGACTGATCACAATTGCACTGGATGACCCGGCTGCCTAGCATATTGACAGTGACGAGGTATCTGTAAAGGCACCCATTGAATCTGTGTGCTTTCTGGAAAATCCCACAGCCCGATATCATTCCGGCTTACTCGAAGACACACATACGCTCGATAGATTCTTAATGATTATATCGTCACTAGTGGTTGACGCAATTCACTAATGATGTAATAGTCATTAACAGAGTGTGGACTACAAAAGAATAAATAGGGAGAAGGAAATGTCAAAAGAAATGGCTCTGTGCGCGTTCGATATGAATTGTGTTGGACATCAATCACAAGGACTCTGGCGCCACCCCCGGGACCGCTCTTCAGAATATCATTCTATGAAGTACTGGCAGGACTTAGCCTGTACGCTGGAGCGAGGTCTCTTTGACGGCATTTTTCTGGCCGATGTCACTGGCCTTTATGATGTATACGGCAAGTCACCGGATGCAGCCCTGCGCGCCGCAGTGCAGGTGCCTACCAACGACCCTTTCACGATCGTACCGGCAATGGCCGCAGTGACTAAGCACCTGTCATTTGGTGTAACAGGCTCTATTCCTTATGAGCTGCCCTATACATTTGCCCGCCTGATGTCGTCTCTGGATCATCTGACCGAGGGTCGAATAGGCTGGAATATCGTTACGGGCTACCTTGATAGCGCTGCCAAAGGTGCCGGCAAGAAGAAGAAAGAAGCGCATGATACACGCTACGATATCGCCTATGAATATATGCAGGTTGTCTACCGGCTGTGGGAGGAGAGCTGGGAGGAGGGTGCGGTAGTGCGGGATCGCGACAGCGGTGTTTTTACCGACCCATCAAAAGTACATCAGATAGATCACAAGGGTGAGTATTTTGAATTACATGCAGTCCATCTGTGTGAGCCCTCCCCACAGCGTACCCCGGTGTTATTTCAGGCGGGTACATCGCCAAAAGGCCAGGCCTTTGCAGGCGGGCATGCCGAGTGTGTATTTATCGGCGGTGAAACACCCGAGGGTCAGGCCAAGTCTGTCAAAGCGTTGCGAGAGCAGGCGGTCGCACACGGCCGGGACCCGAACGATTTGAAGATTTTTGCCAGTATCTCCGTTGTAGTAGCGCCAACCGATAAAGAGGCAGAGGAGAAACTTGCCGACTACCTGCAATACGGTAGTCATGAGGGCGCTCTTGCACTCTTGTCGGGTTGGACAGGTTTCGATTTTTCTACCCTGGACCCGGACGCAACTGTGGAACAAACCAAATCGGATGCGATTCAGTCTGTTCTTGCAGCGCATGGGTTCTCCACAGTACGCGAATGGTCGACAAACCTCATGGTTGGTGGCGTCGGCCACGTCCTTGTAGGGTCACCACAATCTGTAGCGGATCAACTGCAAAACTGGTTTGAAGTGTCCGGGCTCGACGGTTTCAACCTGACACGTACTGTCACGCCTGAGTGTTTTGAAGATTTTGTCGATCTGGTGGTACCGGAACTTCAGGAACGAGGTATTTATAAGCGCAGCTACCAGCCGGGTTCGTTCCGGGAAAAGCTCTTCGGCAAATCCGGACGATTGAGTAAGCCTCACCCCGCTGTAGCCTACCGAAAGTGAGGTTCGGTTAGCGGGTACAGTAACTTTCATGAATATGGAAAGTGGCCAGGCCGCTTCTGTAAAGATCATGTTTCTGACCGGGATTGCGATGCTTGCATTTGCGGCAAACTCAATCCTGTGCCGGATGTCACTGGGAAGCGGCTTGATCGATGCGGCTTCGTTCACCACAATCAGGTTGGTGTCAGGTGCGCTTTGCCTTGTTGCTATCGTTTCTCTGCGGGAACCGCGCTGGCGGCCGGGACGGCCTAACTGGCTGGCGGTTCTCTCCCTCTATGCGTATATGGCTTGCTTCTCATTTGCCTACCGTTCATTAACTGCCGGGACTGGCGCACTTCTTCTATTCGGTTTTGTACAACTTACGATGATCGCCGTCGCCGTGATCCGGGGTGAGCGCTTGTCTCTGTCATCATGGATAGGGATGGCATTGGCAATGGCTGGCATGGTGTATTTGGTGATGCCTGGAATAGAGGCACCCGATCCTGCATATTCCGCTCTGATGGCAATGGCAGGGCTGGCGTGGGGCGCTTATTCCTTGTTGGGGATTGGTAAAGGCGACCACACCACATCGACGGCTAGTAACTTCCTTTACGCCACGCCCCTGGCGGCCCTCGGGAGCCTGATAGAAAGCGATAATGTATTTTTGAGCTGGCAAGGTTGCCTGCTCGCCGTGGTCTCGGGTGCTTTCGCATCGGGAATGGGCTACGCCATCTGGTATAGAGTGTTGAAGAGCATCAAGGCAGCGTCAGCTGCAGTCGTGCAGTTGTCTGTGCCTGCACTTGCCACCCTGGGCGGCGTCGTTTTACTGGCCGAACCTCTGACTTTCAGAACGGTCGCTGCCACTGCATTGACCATCGGTGGCATATATATAGCCGTAAAGCGCAGAGGCAAAAAGGTCTGAGCCTATGCATCAGTTAATGAACCCATGGAACACCAGGTACCCACAGTGAAAAAAAGCCCACGAGAAACCCACGAATCATCGTCGATAAATGCAGGAAGTTATTTCGACGTTATTGTCATTGGCGCAGGTATTTCCGGTGTCGGTGCATCATATCAATTGATGAAAAAGTGCCCGGGAAAAAGCCTGGCCATTCTGGAAAGCAAACCGTCTTATGGTGGCACCTGGCATACGCACAACTATCCGGGCGTTCGTTCTGATAGCGACTTGTATACCTTTGGCTACAAGTTCAAACCCTGGGTCGGTAAGCCCGTGGCCAATGGCGCTTCTATCCTGAAATATATAGGAGAAGCTATTGCGGAGGGCGGACTGGAAAAGCATATCCATTATCAACGTGAGGTTGTCTCGGCGGCCTGGTCGACAAAGGAGCAACGCTGGTCTTTGACGGTGCGCTGCCTGGATACAGAAGTTGAAACCCATTACAGCTGTGGGTTTTTGTGGATGTGCCAGGGCTACTACCGACACTCAGAGGGGTACACGCCCGATTTTCCCGGTATTGAGAATTTTCGTGGCCAGGTTGTGCATCCACAATTTTGGCCAGAAGATCTCGATTATACGGGTAAGCGTGTGGTGGTCATTGGCTCTGGTGCGACAGCGATAACGCTAACCCCGAATATGGCGGATGCTGCCGGGCATATAACCATGCTGCAGCGATCACCCACCTATTTGTGGACCAATGAGAATAAAAATGAACTGGCGGACACCTTGCGTGAGCTTGAACTTCCGGAAGAATGGATACATGAGGCTGTGAGACGGAGCGTGTTAAAGGAGCAGCGTGAAATGTTCGCGTTGGCCGCTTCGCAGCCGGAAGAGTTCACCAAAGGTATGTTGGATGATATCCGTGCTTATGTCGGGAATGATTTCGATGTTGAGACGCACTTTGCTCCATCGTATAAACCGGGCACGCAACGGGTAGCTTATGTTCCAGACGGAGACCTGTTCAATAAAATTGCCGAGGGTAAGGTCACTATGGTAACCGACCACATTCAGAATTTTACCGAGACAGGCATACTCACGCAGTCAGGTGAACATCTGGACGCCGACATTGTAGTCACCGCAACCGGGTTCAATATGTCCATAATGGGAGACATCGCATTTTCGGTAGACGGAACGCCGGTAGACTTTTCACAGCGGTTTTTCTACAACGGCGTGATGACATCAGGCGTACCCAATATGGTATCGATGTTCGGCTACCTGCGAACCAGTTGGACCATGCGAGTTGATTTGATCAGCGAGCTGGTATGCAGGCTGTTGAATTACATGGACGACAATAACTACGCAAGCTGTACCCCGCAATTGCGAGAATGTGATCAGAATATGACCCCCCGGATGTTTATTGAGCCGGACAACTTTAATCCGGGGTATGTGCAACGCGGCATCCATTTGTACCCCAGACAGGGGGATCATGCTCCCTGGGTTGTCTATTCAGATTATTTTAAAGAGCGGGAAGTGTTTGCCGAGATTGACTTTGGAGACGACGCCCTGGTTTATGCCGCTGGCGAATAGCGGCAGGGCAGGACGGTCTCGTATTTACGAATTGCTTTTGAGACTCTGGCCAGAACCGTGCCGTCAGAAGATTGATAGACCGGTTTTGGTGGTGAACAGTTCCAACACCTTGATACCGAGCAGTGAATTACCGTGGGGGTTCAGCTCCGGGCTCCACACTGCAATACTCAGCTGCCCGGGAACGATGGCCACAATGCCGCCACCCACGCCGCTTTTACCCGGCAGACCCACCAGGTAGGCAAACACGCCCGCTTCATCATAGAAACCGCAGGTGAGCATAATAGCGTTTACCCGTTTGGTCTGGCTGACGCTGAGAATGCGGTCGCCGGAAGAGGGCACAACACCGTTATTAGCCAGAAACAGGAACGACCGCGCCAGCCCGGCGCAGCTCATGGTGATAGCGCATTGATGGCAGTAGACATCGAGTATGGCTTCATCCGTATGTCGGATATTGTTATGCGCACGCATGAAATTAACCAGAGCGCGATTGTTAAAGCCGGTTTCTTTCTCCGATTGTGCTACCGCCTCATCGTACTCAATTTGCGAGCAGCGCAAACGGTCTACAAAGGCCAGCATTTCGTCATTGGGTTGGGCGAGTTGATCCAGCAGCACATCGACGACCACCAGGGCGCCGGCATTGATAAAGGGGTTGCGCGGAATCCCGTTTTCGTACTCCAGCTGTACCAGTGAATTGAACGGGTTGCCGGAGGGCTCCACGCCGACTCTGTCCCATAGCCTGTCTCCTGTCGTCTGCATTCCCAACGTCAGGTTGAACACCTTGGAGATACTCTGGATGGAGAATTTCTCCTGGGCATCGCCCACCGCGAAACACTCCCCACCAATCGTCTCCAGAGCGATACCCAGCTTTTCGGGATTCACGGACTTCAGTGCGGGAATGTAATCCGCAACCTTCCCCTGACCGACCTGGGGAAGAACTTCCTGGTAAATTTCTTCAATTATGGACTGGAAATTCATGCCGGGCCTCAGGAGTGCGAGCGATCTCAAAGCTGGCATTGTGACAGGAGTGCCCGGTGCAAGGCCAGAGCAGTGAGTAGGCGAAGGCGTGGAAAGCAGGGCGCGTTGGCGCTTGCGTTGGATATTCGGTGGTTTAACGATAGAGTGTCGTGGTAAGGATTGGGAAATACGCTGAACCAACATATCAGGAGGTGTTTCAATGTCATCCAAAAACCCGCATCGCCCATTCACGCCGAACGTGGAGATGATGTCCCTGAGGCCGAAGCTAAAGGGCATGGAAATCAACGGGCTGGACGAAACCGAAGTTCGTCGCCCCACCATGGTTTATTGGGCACCAGACCCGGATGACATACCCTTCGGTGAGGTACAGAAATGGTTTTATCGCCGGGAGCCACAAGATCCCGAGCTGATGAAGGAGCGGGCGCGGCGGCGAGAAATTCTTGATGCGCCACTGCCTGAGCTCCATTGTAGCCCGGCTGAGCGATCTCCTCAGGAGTGGACCGACTCGCTATCAATGTTCGTGGAAGAAGGCCAGTGCGAACGCACCGGCGTGGCTCGAATGCAGCCACAGTGGGTGTTTGATCACCATGAAACGGATTATGAGACCGTAATAATGCTGGGTGTTAAGCACGACTACGAGCGACTCAAATCCGCTCCCGACCAGGTAGCTGGCGCGGAAGTAACCCGGCAATATGGTAGAGCGGCGGCGGCAGCTAAAAATGTAGCCAGCTGGTTAAGAGAGCAGGGTTGGGATGCTGAGCCGGTGACGGGGCCGATGGCCGGGAAAGTTTTGATGATTCCCCCTGCGCTTGAATGCGGATTTGGGGAGCTGGGCAAACATGGATCTTTAATCAATCCTGAGTTCGGGTCTGGCTTCCGTCTTGGTGCCGTTCTTACCAACGCTCCCTTTGCGACAACACCCAAACGTGAATTCGGCATAGACGATTTCTGCTCTCGCTGTCGCGTCTGCGAAAATGCCTGTCCGCCGATAGCGATCAAACCGGATAAACAGATGGTTCGGGGTGAGCAAAAGTGGGCCGTGGATTTTGATGAGTGCATACCCTTTTTTGCAGAAACCTCTGGCTGTGCGATTTGTATTGCCGTATGTCCCTGGACCCTCCCTGGCGTTGGCCTGAATCTCGCGAGCAAACTTGCACGGCGATCTGAGCGCTTGAAAAAATCAGCCGTATCCCCGTAATTCGGGCCACCCGATAGTGCATGCCGGTTTCTCAGACATTGAAGTGACCTCACACAAAGTAAGAGAGTGAAAGGTTTAACCGTTAAACTGATACGTTACATATAGTGGGGACACATGGAGCAAGATGCCAACAGCAAGGGGCATTCTGAGGAATGGTTCGGAGACTATCGAAACTTCTGGTACAACCACGACTTTCTGCAGCTTATGGCCCATAGATGGGGGCTGGATAAAGTGGATTCACTACCGGAGAGGAGAGGAGGTTGTATATCAGTCAAGTTCTCGATACGGGATGCGAAGAGGTATTCGAGGCTATGCAGAAGAGAGAGTTATTCTGTAGAGCGCGCGAGCTCGAAGCGATGCGAGCAGAAACATTTCATTGCGCGGGTGGTTCAGTGATGTATCTGGCGTCGGGTTTAAAGCCGTAGGAAATATCCAAGGACGAAGCAAATCCGGTGGGATAACTGCATGAGGAGCCAGTTCGGGAGGCTTCGCCTTGAAGCGGCCGTTAATATGCTCAAATCACGGACAATAAAATGCCCGCACGAAGCAGACTGTATACAGGTCTACTGTTTACACTTTCTTGCGGCGGGACAAGCCAAGGCCGGCGAGTCCAAGACCGAACAGCGCAAGGGTAGGAGGTGCGGGGACTGCCTGTGCGTCCCGCTCAACTGTGATATCAAGCTGCCACTTCCAGTCGTTGTTCATGACGAACTGACCCGAGCCAGTGTTTGTGTTCATATCACTCACGAAAAGGCGCCAAGTACCTGCAACGGACTGGCCACCACACTGGCTTCTAAGGGTAGTAGAGGCGCCGGAGTTGAATGTGTAATCGCCAAACAGCGCCCCGAGGCAGATTAGATTGTTACGCCCCCCGGTAACATTTTTGAACACGGTACTAACAGGGGAGATACCATCGGGGGCTAACCCCGAACAGCAAGTAGGATGCAGCAATATGTGTACGCCTCTTAATCATGTACTTGGCTTCCTTAAAGTGGGATTTGGATTTTCACTGCAAGTTTTTACTGCAAACAATATCGAGCAATTATAGTGCCAACGCAGTAACCACCGGCCTCCAGCCGTGCGAGACATCCTTATAATCTATAAGGTGTAATATACCCTGAAAAAATAATTATATGGAATTTAGGGTTGGTGGCAGCTTTGAGGTGCATGCGCAAGTCAACGGGGCGCAGACTCACCCTGTTTTTGGCACGAGGAAAATGTCTCAAATACGCCGGAAACGGCCATCAGATCTGTTTTTGATCAAGCCAATTTTTGGCCGTTAAGTGTCATTGCGGTCATCCAGCGGCTCAGTTATCCTCGCTGCCAAGGGGCGATTCTTGCTCATTGCGGCCCCGGCTTCAACTTAAGCACACTGAAAGGGCGAAGGTCGGTTATGAGGACGAAACGGTGAGTATTCAGGCAACCGACACACTATTATCCCTTGCAGAAATTGCGGTTGCAGTTTTGGGCTTTGCGGGGATTCTGGCCGTGATGAAGGGCTCGCAGCGAGAAGTTATTCCGGGTATCAACCAGTGGCGGCTAGAAGCTCTTGTCGTTTACGGTACCAATGCGATCGCGTTTTCACTTGTACCTGTACTATTTCTATCAATGGATTCTCCGGATAATACTATCTGGCCGGTGGGAAGCTTATTGTCTGCTGCCGTGATGATCGCCTGGCTAATATGGGCGTTCCGGAAGCAAAAGAAGTACTTTTCTAATTACTTTCCCAAACAAACTCTTTGGAACGACGTCCTGATTCTAATCGTCTGTGCATTTTCTATCGGAGCCGCAGTGGACAATCTGTTTGCTGGGGGATTGTTTGATCAGAGCTTCGGGGGGTATATTTTTTCCATTGCGCCCTGGTTTTATGTGGCGGTGATGGCTTTCTTGCGATCGATTCTTACGATCGAACTTGGTGGGGAGAGCGTTTAAAATTGTGTAGAGTTTGAGATGAAATTTGAAGGCCGCTCTATGGCCGTAGCTGGCATCTTTGTGCCGGTCGAGAGACGAGATATACTCATACCAAAGGGGCACAAGCCGACCCAGAACTGCCGCTCATAGTGGCGCTTATCTTAGGTATACCATAGTATTTTCCGCACAAATATATTGTTCCCCCACCTTAACCCGAGGTACCAAAACAGATGAAAATTCGACACATCTCCGCGACCATAGCGATGGTCGCCGCGTTCGTCATTGACCCGCTGGCGTCGGCGAGCGACTTAACTGCGGCCGAAACGCGCGCTATCGCCGAAGAGGGCTTTATCTACGGCCTGCCGAGGGTGATGAACTATGCGGTAATGTATGAATACGCCGTCGACAAGAACAGCAGCCAATACAAGGCGCCGTTCAACCAAATCAAGAACATACCGCGCGTATTCACCTACAAGGACACAGCGATTATTTCGCCGAACAGCGATACGCCGTACTCGTTTGCCTGGCTCGATCTGCGTGCCGAACCTATGGTGATTTCGGTGCTGGCGGTACCCAGGGACCGCTACTACGTAGTGCAATTGATCGATAGCAACGTCTACAACTACGGCTATATCGGCAGTCGTGCCACTGGCAACGAGCCTGGTAAATACATGGTCGTCGGCCCCGACTGGAAAGGCGAGAAGCCGGCCGGTATCGACAAGGTGTTCCATTCGCTCACACCGTTCACTATGGCGGGATTTCGCACCCAGCTCTTCGATCCGGCAGACATGCCTAACGTGATCAAGGTCCAGGACGGCTACAAGGTGGAAACGCTTTCCGCCTACCTCAAGCAGCCCGCACCAACCGCCGCGCCGAAGATCGACTTCCTTCCAGCCACTACCGGCGGTATCAAGGACAACTTCTGGACTTATCTGGACGCCGCACTTGATATCATTCCGCAGACCGCCGAAGACAAAGACATTCGCTCCAAGCTCGCGTCTATCGGCATCGGCACTGACAAGGCCTTTAGCATCAAAGACTTGAGCCCGGAACAGCAAGCAGCCTTAGTGGAGGGTGCGAAGGCAGGCAGCGCACAGGTGAGCAAGTTCCTCGCCGAAGGCACCAAACAGATTAATAGCTGGAACATCGGCTCATTCTGGGGTGACCAGAAGTTCTACAGCGGCGACTGGTTGAAGCTTGCCGCAGGTGCCAAGGCGGGCATTTACGCCAACGACGCCATCGAAGCGACCTATCCCTACACCCGTGTTGACAGCAATGGCCAAACACTTGATGCCAGCAAGCATAACTACACCCTGACCTTCGCCGCTGGTCAAACCCCACCGGTTAACGCCTTCTGGTCGGTGACGATGTATGACGGCAAGTCCCAACTCCTCATCGAGAACCCAATCAACCGCTACATCATCAACTCCCCGATGATGCCGAACATGAAGAAGAATGATGACGGTTCGCTGACGATTTACATTCAGCACGAAAGCCCCGGCGCCGACAAGGAGGCTAACTGGCTTCCTGCTCCAAACGACACAATCTACCTTGCCATGCGTCTCTACTGGCCGAAGACCGAAGCCCCATCTATCCTCCCACCGGGAAATGGCAGCTGGAAGCCGCCGGCCATCGTAATGACCAAGTAACAAGGCGTTTGAACCAAGACACTTAGTTGAAAATATCTTGTATTAGCAAAGGAGACCCGGTAGTAAAATGCCGGGTTTTCTAATTGAAGCAAACCGCAAAATCAGGCAGCAAGCAGGTATTGGTTCAGTGAGGGATTGAAGGCCGTTCCGCGTGCGGATTTTGTGTTTGCCAATGACCTCTCCTGGCACCCTTGTGCCAGTCGCGCAGTCGGATATACTCGGGTGAAACCGGCTCAAAGCGGCCACTGTAACCGCTGGCTGGAATTGGAGTTAAATGACTTCACAGCGATTAATTTTGAGGTTTTTGAGCTTGGCTGGGGCGGCAATATTTCTGGCATTTCTCTCGGTTACATTCTATATCCCCGGTTGGGTGGAAAACTTTGCCCATAACTTCATAGAGAAGGAGGTCGCAGAGGGAGTTTAGTCAAGTCAGCTACATGGAAGTAGTCGAAAATTTGAAACGGGATATAAGAATATTCACAGGTTCCAATGCGGCTGTTTTCTTACTGTTGGTCTTAGTTTGATTTCTGAGGCCACAGGCGGTGACCCACCTCTTCTTACCCGGTATCTTGCTGGTTCTATCGACAGCGATATGCTCCTACTTCTATATCTTTGAGCAGAATTGGCTTCTCACCCTGATCTATAGCGACTATCTCGGATTTACGTACGCTGCCTATTTGGCAATTGTATTCGGGTTCATATGTGATGTTGTTTTTAACAATGCGCGTATTACAACTGAGATTATCAACGCAATACTGAATGTCACCGGATCGGCAGCAACTGTGGGCCCATGTTGATCAGTTTTACGGGCGACGGATTGAATCCTCGGCACATTTGAGCCCCTTAAAGATTAGTAACTCGTTTCTCAAAAGGGGCTGCTTTCGGGTGACAAAGACCTCTCAGATACTCATGACACCCCGTCACGCAGCAACAAGGCATCGATAGCCAGACCCTGCCATTGTGTATTTTTGTCACTCGATGGGAGGAAATGCTCGGTAATCGAGTGCGGTGTGTGTGTGGGAAGTACAGCGAGATTGTTCATAGCGTTGCTCGGTTTATCTGTATATGCATACAATATAGTTCACTATTTGTTGAAGTATCGAACAAGGCATTTCACGCTATATTTATTGGATTTAATGGTCGTTTATGCTTCTTTTAAGCTGCTATCCAAGTCGGGAAAAACCAGGGAAGGGACATCGGCACTGTGATATGGTTTAGTGCGGCTAACAACTCAGGGCAAGCGGAGGTTGAGTGCCGCTGTATTAAGAAGCTGCCAATCCATAACAGGTGAGAAAGAAACCTTCCAAGTGGTCCATAATACCCCCCTTGCATATCACTTCAGTGATAAACATCTATGGTTTGATATCGCCGTACTGGCGGCATTGTTTGTTGTGGCGGCCTATATTCCACTGCTGAAAATTGTGCCTCTGGTTGCCAGCCTGGAGTTATTCAGTTTTTTCAGTTTTCACTTGCTGGCCAAACGCAGTCGATTTCAGTTGCAGGGTTTTTTAGGTGGTTTTATTTCCAGTACCGCTGTTTTTTTACAGACACTTAACGACAATAAGTACGTATCAACAAGTGAACGTGACCTGTTAAGCACTTTGTTGTTTGCGTTATGCGCCATGCTTCTGGAGTGTCTTTTTATTATATTTTATTTATCTGATGAACTGTCTTTTGTTTATTATCTGCCGTTCATTACGCAATTGATTGTTTTTTCTATTGCGATAATTTATGTGAATATATGCTCAAAATTTCGCACTTTAAATAGTCATGCTGTTGATTCAGCGGTTGATATTGAACTGTTGAATGATCACCCAATAATTTGGAAAAATGTCGCGAAATTGTCCTTTCTGATTTTCGTGATTATTGCAGCCATGAATTTCATTGGCAGTGAACTCGGTCTTTCCCGAGGCATTGGCACTTTTGTGGTCTCTTTTTTTGAGGCCCATGCCATTCTCGCATCGCTGATGACGGAATGGCATTTTCAGTCACCTGATATTGATCTTATTAAGTTGTTTTTCATAATCCTGCTAGGCAATACCGTGAGTAAGTCATACCTTGCAATTAGAGGCTCAAACCTCAGACAGAAATGGTTTTTTGTTGCTGTAATGTTACTTGGTTTTTTGGCGAGCATTGGCGTTACCTATATCTGGTCTCGCGTAATCCACTAAAACCGGGGGGCCTGTGTGCCCGATGGCACTATTTTTGTTCCCGCGTATGCTCCAGCACCCAGTCGACAAATCTGTCCTGGCCGCTCTGCACCCAGGGGAAAGGGATATGTGGCGCCCCCACAAGGGTCCACAGTGCCACCCCTGTACCCCGCTCACACTGGGGCATCTCGACCACGGAGGTCTCTGCGCCCTCGATGTTTTCAACCATATCTAGGTTGGCCGCCATGGTCGCCTCACTGCTGTTGCAGCCGGCGTGCGCTGCGAATCTCTCCGCTGTTTCAATAGCCCCGGGATAAGAGGCGGACAGGATTTCGCTGCCATCATAGGAAATCGTGCCGTCCTCATCCCCATGCATGATAAGAACACTGACGGGATCTGCAGCGGGCGTGCAGCTGGAATCTGCTTCGAAAGTTGATCCTGCAAGGCTTACCACCGAGGTAATAAGCTCTGACGCTTCGCAGACCATACGCAGTGCCATGAAGCCGCCGTTGGAGTGGCCGATAAGTCCGATGCGCTGTATATCAATACTGTAAGTGGCAGCGGCTTCTTTCACCAGCTCGCGAATATAGGCAACATCATCTATTGCGGTGTACTGCTGTTCATCCAGCTGGTTCTCAGCTGCTGCCACACGGGCACAGCAGGCCGGGGTGGCGTTCCAGAACCGGGTGCCATTGAGGCTCTCGGTTCCATCGGGGACCACAAGCACATACTGTTTGCTATCGACGCGATCGGTCAGACCCAGGTATGCAGCCTGCACCGCGCCATTGGCACCGTAACCATGCAAAATGATGATTAGTGGGTAGCGAGTGGTGGGCGTGTAGTCAGCGGGAATATGCACCTGTGCTGGTCGGCTTTCACCAATCTGCAGCTCGGGGTTAGATGCGCAGCTGCTGGTATCGGCGCAACCAGGCAGGGTATTCTCTTCGCTTGTGGGTTGGGCGTTGGAGTTATTTGAGCCGTCACAGCCAGTGAAAAGAAGCAGCAGCGTGAGGCCACAGCACAACAAAGCCGTCTGTAAAAGACGGCGGAGTGGGAGATGCAAGTTCATAGTTTGTCTTTCTTATATATATGAGTCTTGCAGAATATCTTACTACTGTAGAGGCCAATGGGGAGGGGTTATTTTTCCCGCAAGTGAAAGCGACTGCGCTGGAGCGGGAAAGCCCTCAGGCACCCACACTGATGAGTTCAGTTTTAGCGTTGCCGTCACCATCGGTGCGATAGCGATATTTTACCGGGCTGCCCGGGTCGGCGTCGTTTAAACGCGGGTCGTCCGGGAGTTGAAATTCCATCTTCTGGCCACGTCTGACACGGCAATTGGCGTCCTGGTCATATTTTTCTACCGAGTGAAATTTCACGCTCACATTCTGCTCAGTAGTATCACTACTGCCTTTTTGCACGGTACCTTCCAGCATGCAATCCTTGTTGGCATCGGCTAACGCCGCTGCAGCGCCAATCGATAACGCCAGGGTAGCAACTACCTTGATAAATACTTTCATTGTCTTGTCTCCTATTATGTCCGGCCGTCTGTTGCGGCTTACAGTCCAGAGCTTTTTGCATACTTGATATGCTTGCCCGACACAGGCAGTGTATCCCAGATGTATACACAAATAATAGATTGTTCAAGAAAGTTTAATATTACTGTAACAAAGCTGTAGTAGGGCCTCTTCAGGCGTAATCTCTCTGTCATATTGCTGTCATGATAATTGCGTATTCTCGCCGAAATACCCATTGACCATTTCCCGTATAAAGGCGCGTATGAATATTCGTTCCACTGTTGCTGCAGTATCTTTCGGCCTCTTCTGCCAGCAGGCAAGTGCCCTGTCACTCGCGCCCGAGGAGTTTCTGGCTTCGCGCCAGCTGGCTTGCGTCCTTGCTGAACAATCGCTGGGGTATCTCAGTGAGGTCGAGTATGGCGAGAAAACGCATACAGTGCTCGACGGCTTTGATGACGCGGAGCGGGACAACATTTTGGCCAAAGCTCTGGGTTACTATGATGGCCTGATGTTTGCAGTAGAAGACGAACAGGTAAACGAGCGACTAAAAACATTTGTTGGCAGCGCGTCCTGTCGCGATGACGGCTTCCGCTACGTAAAGCATACCGTCACACTGTAAATCCAGGGCACAGGCCCACTCTCTACCAGCTCAGGACCTTCCTTGTATACATACTATTCTCAATGGTGTCCACGCACTACCGGGAAGAGCGCCTGCCGCTCGAAATTTCTTCCGCCCTGATCTCTGTTCTCTGAAATTGTCATCGTTTCGCAATCCAGCTGTCACGCAACTGTCATTTTGCCGCCCTAGGATAGCCGCAGTCAGGGGTACCTCAGGTCCTTGTCCATTTTCTATCGAACCATAGGGGTTAAACATGTCATCGAGTTCATTAATAAAGCAGTTTCTGCTGGCGTTGAGTGCCGTGTGCATCGTATCGACACTCACAGCGTGCGGCGGGTCATCCAGCAATGTGTCACCTGGCACCATAGTTGTTCCCCCCGACGACCCCAACGGTCCCGATGTACCTGTGGACCCGAATGAACCGCCGCCCCCCAGTGGCGATACTGTTTTATCCGTGATCCCTTCCAGCCTTGGCAGCGCCATTTACGACTCCGGCGAAACTGCTCCCGACGGCAAACCAATTTACATCATTGATGTGGCGGCACTTCCGGGTGGTGCGCTAAACCCTGCCGGGCTTCTGCTCGGTAACGATTTTATTTATCGCATTGAAGGTGGTGCCCTGCGCATCACTCAGAACTAGGGAGCTTGGAACATGAAGAGAAGTAACATTTTTGCGGCGGTCACGGCCGGCGTTGCACTGACAAGCTGGCAGGGCGCCCAGGCGCAGGATTGCGTGTTGGATATCGCGCGCGGTGCCGTGATATCAGGCGCCAGTTCCGAGGATTTTATTGTTATAGAGCAGGGCTGCCAGATCAACGCTCCAGGCACTGCAGAACAACCTATTAACTTCACGGCTTTTGACGCCGTAGTCGGCAACGTATCATCCAATGCGCGCGGTTTGTGGGGTGGTGTTGTCATCAACGGTTTTGCACCCATCAACGATTGCCCAGAAGGTGCCCAGGGTGGTACTGCCCAGTGTACGAAAGAAGGCGAGGCCAATTCTGGCACGTTCGGCGGCGACCAGCCGGATGACAGCTCGGGTCTGCTGACCTATGTCGTGGTCAGCTATGCTGGCTCCAACGTGGATCCCGAGAACCAATTGAATGGCATTGCCTTCCAGGGCGTTGGCGCCGGCACGACAGTTGATTACGTCCAGGTGCATAACAATCTCGATGACGGCATAGAATTTTTTGGCGGTACCGTTAACGCGACGCACGTGGTACTTACCGGTAACGCCGACGACTCTCTGGACTGGACCGACGGCTGGCAGGGCAATGTGCAGTACCTGTATGTTGAGCAAGCAGATGGCGGCGACAACATCATAGAAGCGGATAACCGCGAGGGCGACGAAAACGCTCAACCCCGTTCCATGCCATCCATCAGCAATATGTCCGGCTATGGCCTTGCCGGAGAGAACGGCCTCCGCCTGCGTCGTGGTACCGGCTTGTTCCTGACCAATACCTTTATTTCCGAGTCCACCAGCTGTCTGCGAATTGAGGGCGAGTCGCTGGCGCTGCTGGGAACTGACCTGACCGTCGCCGGCAGCAGTTTCGGATGCGCGGACACAGTTAATGGCGATGATAGCGGCGAGGTAATGGCCTACCTGGATAGCGCAGACGAGGTATCCACCAATGGCGGCGAAGTTAACGCTGTGCCACCCAGTAACGCATTTTTTGAAGCGGTGGATTATATCGGCGCGTTTGCCCCGGGCACCGAAGACTGGACTACAGGCTGGACTGTATCCGGTTCTGTCAATAATGGCGGCGCGCCGACTGTGGGTTGCCCTGTTGGCACCAGCGCTGCAGCCGCCGAGCTTAACGGCACCCGGGTCTGTGAACTGGAAGGCGAAATAAACCAGAATATCACGCTGACGCCGGGCAATTTCTATGAGCTGGTTGGCAAGGTCGTAGTCGGTGGTGACAACGCGAACTCAGCGACGCTGACGGTGCCCTCCGGGATTACCATCTATGGTGGCACCAGCAGCGATTTCCTGGTGATCTCAAGGGGTTCCAAACTGGTCGTTAACGGCACACGTAGCGCGCCGGTAACCTTTACTGGCATCGATGATTTGCTTGGCAATGTTACCGACACCAGTCGCGGACTTTGGGGTGGCGTGGTTATCAACGGTAATGCACCCATCAACGATTGCCCGGAGGGCGCCGAGGGTGGCACCACTGCCTGTACCAAGGAAGGTGAAGCCAACTCCGGTCTTTTCGGTGGCGCAGACGCAGCGGATTCCAGCGGCAGCCTCAGATACATGGTGGTTAAATTCGCCGGCTCCAACGTCGACCCGGAAAACCAGTTGAACGGTATCGCGTTCCAGGGTGTGGGCTCCGGTACCTCGGTTGAGTTTGTGCAGGTCTACAACAATCTCGATGATGGCATAGAGTTTTTCGGTGGCACGGTGAACGCGAAATATGTCGTGCTCACCGGCAACGCGGATGACTCGCTGGACTGGACAGACGGTTGGCAGGGCAGTATCCAGTACCTGCAAATCGATCAGGCGGATGATGCCGGCGACAATGGCATTGAGGCTGACAACCGTGAGGGGGATGAAAATGCCCAACCGCGTTCCATGCCCAGCATTGCCAACATGACAATCAACGGCAACAGCGGCGAGCGTGGCGTGCGACTGCGTCGTGGCACTGGCTTGTTCCTCTACAATTCCCGCGTCGATGGCAGCGCAACCTGTCTGGACGTGTCGGGCGAGTCTGTGGCGTTATTGGGCACTGACATCATCTTTGATGGCGTGGCACTCGATTGCCCGGAGGTCGTGGATGGAGACAACCCGCAGCTGCAGTCTTATCTCAATAACAGCAACGTGTCTGAGAATGCTGCGGTTGCCCCGGCAGATCTGACCGGCAGTGATATCTTTGAGCCGACTGATTTTGTCGGTGCGGTTGAAGGGCCGGCTAATGACTGGGTAACAGGCTGGACTGTCGGCATGCCTGACACGGACATTCCGGTACAGGGCTGCCCCTCCGGCACTACTGACGGGCCTGCAATTAGCGGTACTCCCAGCTGTATGCTTTCCGGCACGATCAATTCTGACCTGACGCTTACTCGCGGCAACTATTACGTGCTCGACGGCAAGGTTGTAGTGGGTGGTGACAATGCCAGCTCCGCGGTGCTTACCGTGCAATCCGGCACCACAATTATCGGCGATGACGATGAGGATTTCCTGGTGATATCACGGGGCTCCCGCATCGTTGCCAACGGCACCGATATGTCACCGGTAGTACTCACAGCGATCGAGGACATTGAAGGTTCTGCGGACCTCACTAACGCCCGCGGTCTCTGGGGTGGCCTGGTGATTAACGGTAACGCGCCCATCAATGATTGCCCTGAAGGCGCCGAGGGCGGGACCTTCGAGTGCACTAAAGAAGGTGAGGCCAACTCTGGCCTGTTCGGCGGCGCGGACCCGGATGACAACAGCGGCGTATTGAACTACGTGGTAGTCAAATATGCCGGCTCCAACGTCGATCCGGAAAACCAGCTCAATGGCATTGCCTTCCAGGGTGTTGGCTCTGCAACTCTGGTGGACTATGTACAGATTCACAACAACCTGGACGATGGCATCGAGTTCTTTGGCGGCACCGTGAGTGCAAAGCACGTGGTACTCAGTGGCAACGCCGATGATTCGTTGGACTGGACAGACGGTTGGACAGGCAGTCTGCAATTTGTCCATATCCAGCAGTCTGCCAGCGCTGGCGACAATGGTATCGAGGCCGATAACCGCGAGGGAGACGAGAACGCCACGCCGCGCTCCAACCCCAGCATCGCCAATATGACCATCGCTGGCAATGCGGGTGAACGCGGCATACGTCTGCGTCGAGGTACCGGTGCAGATATCTGGAACTCCCGTGTCACCGGGTCAGCAACCTGTATTGATGTGTCGGGCGAATCAGTGGCACTGCTGGGCATTGATATCAATCTGGCCAGCGTGGCGCTGCAATGCCCTGAAGTGGTGGACGGCGACAATCCTGATCTGCAGATGTATCTCGATGGTGCACCCAATGTGACCCAGGATGGTTCGGTTCCAGCGGCCAGCTCGCTTCCCAGCAACGGCTTCTTTGAACAGTCCAACATCGTAGGGTCTGGCCTGCAAAGCTGGAAGGGCGCCTGGGTGTTTGGTCTGTAGCGGAGACTGGCAAGGCAATAACACACAGAGCCGGGCCGTATTGAATGCCGGCTCTGTTTGAAACCCAATCAAAACCAGTTTCATACAGGCAGAGAGAGAAGCAAGCAATGAAGCGAAATCAATTAACGGTAGCGGTGCTTACGGCACTGGGTTTGCAAGTGCCAATGGTGGTAGCACAGGAACCACAGATAGAGGTTGCCGCCCCCGCAGTCGAGATTGAAGAGGTTTTCGTACTCGGGGAATTTGTACCGGAAGAGAAACGGGATACCTCTGAAATTTCCAATGTACTGGATGCCGAAGACCTGAACTTCGTGCCAGAAACCAATGTGGGTGCGGCGCTGTCCAGGGTGGCGGGGCTGAGCCTGGTGGGCGGCAAGTACATTTATGTGCGAGGTCTGGGGGAGCGGTATTCCTCAACCCTGCTGAACAGGGCGAGGATATCCAGCCCCGTGCCATTTCAGAAAACGGTGCCGCTGGATCTGGTGCCCAATAACATCGTCAAGAGCCTGCTGGTACAGAAAACCTACTCAGTGCAATACCCCGGAGATTTTTCCGGCGGTGTGGTGGATATTCGCACCAAGACCACACCAGACGAGGATTACCTGATTCTGAAATTGAACACTGGCGGCAACTCCAAAACGACCAATGGTGACGGCCTCACATACGCCGGTGGTGACAAGGATAACTGGGGATATGACGACGGCACCCGTGCGATACCCAAGCCTGTACAGCAACTGACTACAGCGGAGTTCGATGACACCGAATACCCGGAACGCGCCAATCTGGGAGCCGGCTTCTATCGCAAGTGGGATATTTTGGAAAAGAATATGAAGCCGTTCTACACCGGTGAGGCGGAGTGGGGCAAGCGTCTGGAGTTTGATAATGGCATGGTGCTGGGCTTTATCGGCAACTACAAATACAGCAATCGCTGGGTCAACACGATCAAGGATCTGCGGCGTTACGAATTCACTGGTGTGGATGGCGGCAGTAACCAGACGGTGGACTACGAGCGGTTTATCACCACGCATAACATCGATATCAGCGCCTTTGGCAACATCGGCCTGGAGCTGGATGAGAATAACTCCCTGACCTTTAACGCCACCAAGCTTCAGCAGACCACCGACCAGGTACAACAGGACAGGGGTTTGTCCAGTGAAGACAACGTGGACGACGGTACGCATGTAGAGAGTTACCTGCTGCAGTGGACAGAAAACCAGATCGAATCCTATCAACTCTCCGGCAGCCACTATTTCCCGGTGCTTAACGATGCGCTGATTGAATGGCGTGCGGTCGATGGCAGTGGTTCACGCGATGCTCCGGATGGCCGCAGCTATACCTATGCCGAGGGTAGCAACGGCCTGATGCAAATGGTGACATCCAGCAGCCAGGCAGCGGGCGATCTACGCGATGTCTATCAAGCGCCGGAACGCAGCTATAACAAACAGGACGACACCATTAGCGAGTATGGCCTGGATTTCGAAATTCCGTTTACGGTATTCGATATCGATACGGTCTTTACCGCGGGTTACTCCGATTACGATCGCAAGCGCGAAAGTAACGACAGGCTATTCCGTTTCGATATCACCTCGTCGGCACCCGATTATGTGGCCTGGGAAACACCCAACCAGGTGTTCGGTGACGAGAACTGGGTTGATCAGTACGTCAGCATCCGGGATTTCAGCAATAGCGCGGCCAATGCCAGTGGTATTTATCCCTTTGCGAAATCCTCGGAAAAAGTAGAGGGCTATTACGCCTCGTTGGATGCGCAGGTACTGCCCACAGTGCGCGTACAAGCGGGTGTGCGGGAAGAAGATACCACCATCGAGGCGGACGCATGGGGAGGCAATACGGAACCCGGTACCGATAACAAGGTGGTAAGGGAGTACAACGATACGCTGCCCGCGCTATCCGTTACCTGGGAGTTTGTCGATAATATGCAACTTCGCGCCGCATACTCCGAAACAGTCAACCGTCCCAGCTTGCTGGAAGTGACGGGCTCCACCCTGCGCAACCCGGAAGACCAGAATCTCTACCGCGGTAACGTATTTCTGGAGCCGGCCGACCTGACCAACTACGACCTGCGCTGGGAGTGGTATTTCGGCAATGTCGACGAGATGTCGGTGGGGCTGTTCTACAAGGAATTCGACAATCCCATCGAGCTTGCCAAGATCCAGGCCCAGGGCGATATCTATACCTGGTTTAACGCTGACGAGGCGGAAATCCAGGGCGTGGAATACGATGTGCGCAAGGAACTGCCATTAGGTGAATGGTTTGGGCTGGATCCGGCCTGGAATGGCTTCAATCTGTCGTTTAACGTGTCCTATATCGACTCTGAAGTCACCCTGTTGGGTGGCGGTGAAACCGCGGCGGATGTGCCGCTCACCGGTGGTCGCCGGATCGCGCCCCTGTACTCCAACAAGCGGTCCATGACCGGGCAGTCAGATTGGCTGGGCAACCTGTTGGTGTCCTACACCGACGAGGACCTGGGCATAACGGGTAGCATCCTCTACAACTACACCGATGAACGTATCATCCTCGTGGGCGACAACAATGCGCCGGACATCATCGAGGAGGGCAGGGGCGTGGTAGACCTTTTGTTCAAGTATGATATGCCCTGGAGAGAGTCGGTTCTGGGCTTTGAGGCAAAGGCAGGCAATGTGTTCAGCTCCAAGGTCGAGTGGACACAGGGAGATCAGCTGTACGAAAAGTGGAGCCCGGGAATCACTTACTCAATCGGCATCAGAGCCACCTTCTGAGTCTCGGCCTGCCCGGCAAGTTGCATTGAACCATTGCTTGGGTACAATAGCGCGCTGCCGGTGACTGCCGTCGCCGGCACTGCGTCCCCTTCGTCTAGTGGTCCAGGACACTGCCCTTTCACGGCGGTAACAGGGGTTCGAACCCCCTAGGGGACGCCACTATTTTTTTGGGTAAGTCATGAGCCGTTACTGGAGCGATGTTGTCACCACGTTGACACCCTATGTGCCGGGTGAACAGCCACAGCTCAGCAATCTGGTGAAGCTCAATACCAATGAACACCCCTATCCCCCAGCGCCCGGTGTATTGCAGGCGATCAGCGCTGTCGACGGCGACAGTCTCAGGCGTTACCCAGACCCGGAGTCGGTAGCGCTGCGCGCGGCGTTTGCCCAGCGTAACGGCTTGCAGCCGGAACAGGTTTTCGTTGGCAACGGCTCTGACGAGGTGCTTGCACACACATTTCAGGCGCTGTTCAGGCACCAGCAACCGCTGTTGTTTCCCGATATTACCTACAGCTTCTATCCGGTATGGTGTGAGTTGTACCAGCTACCCTGGCAGGCGGTGCCGCTGCAGGCGGACTTTACCGTTGATCCCGCGGATTACCGGCGTGACAACGGCGGTATTATCATCCCCAATCCCAATGCCCCCACGGGCGTTCTAATGGGGCTTGAGAGCATACGCGCGATACTACGGCAGAATCCGGATTCGGTTGTGGTCATTGATGAGGCGTATATCGATTTCGGCGGCGAGTCCGCTGTGGCGCTGATCCCCGAGTTCGACAATCTTCTGGTAGTGCAGACCATGTCAAAGTCCTGGGCGCTTGCCGGCCTTCGCGTGGGAGTGGCGATGGGCAGCGCGGAACTGATTGAGGGCCTGCAGCGGGTCAAGAACTCGTTCAACTCGTACCCGCTGGGCGTGTTGGCACAGCACGCCGCGCTGGCCGCACTGGCGGATGAAGCCTATTTTGATGCTGCCTGCAGGCGGGTTGTCGCCAGCCGGGAACGCCTCAGTAGCGCGATGGCTAACCTGGGGTTCGAGGTACTGCCCTCAGCGGCGAATTTCATTATGGCCAGCCACAATGGCAAGCCAGCACGCGAGGTGTTTGAGGAACTGCGAAACAGGGGAATTATCGTGCGGTATTTTGACCGGCCCAGAATTGACGGTTACCTGCGCATCAGCATTGGCACCGACCAGCAGTGTGATGCCTTACTGGCCGCCCTGGCGGAAATTGTCGGCTAGAGTTTCCTGAGAATCACGCTGCCAATGCTATAGCCGGCGCCGAACGAGCACAGCACGCCCATTTCACCCGGTTTGAAATCCGCATGATGCTTGTGAAAGGCGATGACTGAGCCCGCAGAGCTGGTATTGGCGTACTCATCGAGAATAGTCGGCGCCTCTTCCTCTGTCGCTTCACGGCCCAGCACGCGCCTGGATATCAGCTGATTCATGCTGAGGTTGGCCTGGTGCAACCAGAAGCGTTTTACCTGCTCAGGAGCAATTGCCTGAGACTCCAGTTGCGCCGATATCTGGGTCGCTACTGCGGGACACACTTCCTTGAAGACCTTGCGACCCTCCTGCATGAACAGCTTGTCTGTCTGCCCCACACCGGAGTCGTCCCCGCGGTTGAGGAACCCGAAATTATTGCGAATATTGTTGGAATAAATGGTCTGCAACTTGCTGTCGACCACCAGAAACTGATCGGATGACGAAGCCGTGTCCGCGGCTTCAATGATCACAGCCGTGCAAACGTCACCGAAGATGAAGTGCGAATCACGGTCGCGAAAATTGAGGTGCCCGCTGCAGATTTCGGGGTTTAGCATCAGCACGCAGCTGGCGCTGCCTGAGCGCACGGCATCACGCGCCTGCTGGATGCCGAAGGTGGCAGAGGAGCAGGCAACGTTCATATCGAAGCCGAAGCCCTTGATACCCAGGGCATCCTGTATCTCTACCGCCATGGCGGGATAGGCGCGCTGCATATTGGAGGCGGCAACAATGACCATGTCGATATCTGCGGCAGTCTTGCCCGCGCTGGCCATGGCTTCCTTGGCAGCCACAACCGCCATCTCACACTGGATAGAGGGCTCTTCGTTGGGGCGGTCCGGTAGCCGGGGGACCATCCGGCGCGGATCAAGAATGCCATCTTTGTTCATCACATAGCGCGACTTGATCCCGGAGGCCTTTTCAACAAACTCGGCGGATGAAGCCTGCAGGGCAGGGATTTCACCCGCAGCTATAGCATCGGCGTGCTCGTCGTTGTAAATCTCCACATAGGCATTGAAAGAGGCCACCAGTTCTTCGTTGCTGATGGACTCAGAGGGCGTGTAGAGGCCGGTGCCGCTGATAACGATATCGGTCATCGTGTTTAACGCTTGTCCAGTGGCACAAAATCCCGCTGGGTGTAGCCGGTGTACAGCTGGCGTGGGCGGCCTATGCGGTAACTGCCGGCAATCATTTCATTCCAGTGTGCAATCCAGCCAACTGTGCGGCCCACGGCGAAAATTACCGTAAACATGCTGGTGGGGATGCCAATGGCCTTGAGGATGATACCGGAGTAGAAGTCCACGTTGGGATACAATTTTTTCTCGACGAAGTAGGGGTCGTTGAGGGCGATCTCTTCCAGTCGTTTGGCAATAGAGAGCAAGGGGTCGTTGTCTATACCCAGCTCCGCCAGTACGTCATCGGCGGCCTCTTTCATTACCTTGGCACGGGGGTCAAAGTTCTTGTACACGCGGTGACCAAAGCCCATGAGGCGGAAGGGGTCTTCTTTGTCCTTGGCGCGCGCGACAAACTCGTCGATACGGGACACATCACCGATTTCCTCCAGCATTTGCAGCACAGCCTCATTGGCGCCACCGTGGGAGGGGCCCCACAGCGCGGCAATACCCGCGGCGATACAGGCGAAGGGATTTGCGCCGGAGGAGCCCGCCAGGCGTACGGTGGACGTTGAGGCGTTTTGTTCGTGGTCTGCGTGCAACAGGAAGATGCGGTCCATGGCGCGGGCGAGCACCGGGCTGATGTTGCTGGGCTCGCAGGGGTTGCCGAACATCATGTGCAGGAAATTCTCGGAATAGGAAAGGCTGTTGTCCGGGTACATAAAGGGCTGCCCGGTGGAGAATTTGTAGCTCATGGCCGCCAGCGTCGGCATTTTGGCAATCAGACGGAAGGCGGCAATCTGGCGGTGTTTTTCGTCGGAAATATCCAGTGAATCGTGGTAGAACGCGGAAAGGGCGCCGACTACACCACACATAATAGCCATGGGATGGGCATCGCGGCGGAAGCCGTTAAAGAAGGTGCGAATCTGCTCGTGCACCATGGTGTGGCGGTGGACGGTGCTGACAAATGTTTCTTTCTGCGCCTTGTCTGGCAGCTCCCCGTAAAGCAGGAGGTAACAGGTCTCGAGGTAATCGGACTCATCGGCCAGTTGCTCTATGGGGTAGCCCCGGTGTAGCAGCACACCCTTGTTGCCGTCAATAAAGGTGATTTGCGACTCACAGGCCGCCGTGGACACAAAACCCGGGTCATAGGTGAACATGCCCTGGCTGGTGAGCGCCCCGACGTCGACTACGTCCGGGCCCAGTGTGCCAGAATAAATGGGCAGCTCGATGGGGGCATCCAGTCCGTCAATGCTGAGAAGGGCTTTTCTGTCGCTCATAGGAGATCCTGAGATGTAAAACGATGGGCGCACCACTATAGAGTTTCCCTTGTTTTTGTCAATTGATCGTAGGCGAAATGCCTTTATCTTCAATCGCATGGGTCATAAAATCGCCAAAGGACTTCGGCGAAGATCGCCGCAGATGGACTCAGTCGGGCGCTGGCGCAAATGCGCAAGCCGTTTTTTGTTACAGGTTTGTAATTGAGCGGCTAAGTCCCTATAATTTGCCGCGATTTGGTTAGCTGGCCTCGCTTGAATCCAGCGCGCCAAATGACTTCTGGCTACAACCGATTAACCGCCCACCCGGGCGTCAAAACTATGGTGCCCTATAGTGAAAGACAAGCGTCCTGTTAACCTGGACATCGGTACCATGCGGCTACCCATCACCGCATGGACGTCCATTACCCATCGCGCCTCCGGCGTATTCCTTTTCGCAGGCTCTGCCGTCCTTATATGGATGCTGGATGCCAGCCTTGCCAGTCCCGAAAGCTTCGCTGCCCTGGTGGAGTGCCTCACCAGCCCCGTGGCCAAGCTGGTGATCTGGGCAGTAATGGCCGGCTTGATCTACCACTCTGTGGCAGGGGTCAGGCACCTCATCATGGACCTGGGTATAGGTGAGTCAATGGAGGGCGGTATTCTTGGCTCCCGGATTGTTATAGGCGCCTCAGTGGTTCTGACACTTCTCGCAGGAGTCTGGATATGGTAACTGCAATAACCAGTATGGGTCGCTCAGGCCTTTCCGATTGGCTGATGCAGCGGGTAACCGCGGTCATTCTTCTGGCCTATTTCCTGTTGGTGGGCTGGGTGCTCATTGGCGGTGTTGATTACGCGAGCTGGAAAGATTTGTATTCCCAGACCTGGATGAGGGTCTTCAGCCTGATGGCGATATTGTCCCTGGGTATTCATGCCTGGATTGGTCTGTGGTCAGTGTTCTCGGATTACCTGACCGAGCGCCTGATGGGTACAACGGGAAATGTCTTGCGCTTTCTCGTGCAGGTGGTCTGCGCCATCATTCTGTTTACGTATGTTGTCTGGGGCATCCAGATCTTGTGGGGTTATTAGATTATGGGCGCTCTTCGTACGATTTCTTTTGACGGCGTTATCGTCGGTGGTGGTGGGGCCGGTATGCGTGCGGCCCTGCAACTGGCTCAATCAGGATACAAGACCGCGGTCATCTCCAAGGTGTTTCCAACGCGGTCGCACACGGTATCTGCTCAGGGCGGCATCACCTGCGCCATCGCCAGTTCTGATCCGAATGACGACTGGCGCTGGCATATGTATGACACCGTAAAGGGCTCCGATTATATCGGTGACCAGGACGCCATCGAGTATATGTGCAGTGTCGGCCCCGAGGCGGTCTACGAGCTGGAACACATGGGCCTGCCTTTTTCCCGTACAGAGGAAGGGCGTATTTACCAGCGGCCCTTCGGCGGCCAGTCAAAAGATTACGGCAAGGGCGGCCAGGCCGCGCGTACCTGCGCCGCAGCGGACCGTACCGGTCACGCCCTGTTACACACCCTGTACCAGGGCAATATGAAGCACAACACGGTGTTTTTTAACGAGTGGTTTGCCACTGACCTGGTGAAAAATCAGGATGGTGCGGTGGTTGGTGTAATCGCCATCTGCATCGAAACGGGCGAAACTGTGTACGTTAAATCCAAGGCAACCGTTTTTGCCACAGGCGGTGCGGGGCGAATATACGCTTCGACAACCAACGCCCACATCAATACCGGAGACGGCATTGGCATGGCCCTGCGAGCCGGCTTCCCCGTACAGGATATTGAAATGTGGCAGTTTCACCCCACCGGTATTGCAGGTGCTGGCACCCTGGTGACCGAAGGCTGCCGTGGTGAAGGTGGATACCTTATCAATAAGGATGGCGAACGTTTTATGGAGCGCTACGCGCCCAACGCCAAAGACCTGGCCGGTCGCGATGTTGTCGCGCGGTCCATGGTGCTGGAAATTCTCGAAGGGCGTGGCTGTGGGCCGGAAGGTGACCATGTCATGCTGAAACTTGACCACCTTGGTGAGGACGTACTCGAGAGTCGTCTGCCCGGAATTCTGGAACTCTCACGCACGTTTGCCCATGTGGATCCGATCAAGGAACCCATTCCCGTGGTACCCACTTGTCATTATATGATGGGTGGCATTCCCACTAATGTTCACGGTCAGGCCCTGACGGTCAGTGCCAGCGGTGAAGACAGCATCATCCCGGGCTTGTATGCCTGCGGCGAGGTGGCATGCGTATCTGTGCATGGCGCCAACCGTCTCGGTGGCAACTCGCTGCTGGATCTGGTGGTGTTCGGTCGGGCGTCCGGTCTTTATATTGAAAAAGCGCTGCGGGATGGCATTGAGCTCAGGGATGCGTCTGACTCCGACCTGGAGCATGCCGCGTCCCGGCTGGACAAGCTCAACAATTCCAGCAGTGGTGAAGGCGTCGCTGCACTGCGCAAGGAACTGCAAAACACCATGCAGCACCACTTTGGCGTATTCCGCAACGGCGAATTCATGCAGGAAGGCATTAAAAAGCTGGCCGATCTGCGTGGGCGTATCGAGAATGCCCGGCTCGACGACAAGAGTATGGCCTACAACACGGCCCGTATTGAGGCGTTGGAGTTACAGAATTTGCTGGAGGTCGCTGAAGCCACGGCGATCACTGCCGAAGAGCGGAAGGAAAGCCGCGGCGCTCATGCGCGGGAAGACTTTGATTCCCGGGATGATGAGAACTGGTTGTGCCACTCGGTGTTCTTCCCCGATGACAAACGGGTAGGTAAACGAGCAGTGAATTTCAAGCCGAAGACGGTAGACACCTTTCAACCCATGGCGCGTACGTATTAAGGGGCAGTGAGTATGTTGCAAGTAAGTATTTATCGCTACAACCCTGAGACAGATGCAGAACCGTATATGCAGGACGTCCAGGTTGATACCGGTGGCAAGGACTTGATGGTTCTGGATGTGCTGGAATTGATCAAGGCGCAGGACACCACCGTTTCCTACCGTCGTTCCTGCCGTGAGGGTGTCTGTGGCTCCGACGGCATGAACATGAACGGCAAAAATGGCCTGGCTTGCATTACGCCGCTTTCCGAAACCGTTAAGAAGAACAAGTTGGTCCTGCGGCCTCTCGCCGGCCTGCCTGTGGTGCGAGACCTGGTGGTGGACATGAGCATGTTTTATGCCCAGTACGAGAAAGTGCAGCCCTATTTGCAGAACAACAGCCCAGCACCCGCGATTGAGCGATTGCAGTCGCCGGAAGAGAGGGAGAAGCTCGACGGCCTGTACGAATGTATTCTGTGTGCCTGCTGCTCCACAGCCTGCCCCTCTTTCTGGTGGAACCCGGACCGCTTCATCGGCCCGGCGGGCCTGCTGCAGGCCTACCGGTTCCTGGCCGATACGCGCGATACCGCCACCGACGAGCGGCTGTCACGGCTGGACGACCCATTTAGTGTCTTCCGTTGCCATGGGATCCAGAACTGCGTCAATGTGTGTCCCAAGGGCCTGAACCCTACCCGGGCAATAGGCCATATTAGGAACATGCTATTGAGTCGTGCTATTTAGCATTAGATTCAAGTCACAACACATTGATATTTAGCATTTATTTGTAATTTTATAGCCAGTAGGAAGTAGCCGGCACCGGCGAAAGCGCAGCTATTGAGCGCCTGCCGCCATAGTGCTGCTACACTCCTTGATCTGAGGCGCTTTAGGCGCGGGCACGACTCGCCGGAATGGGCGGGTGTAGAGGGTATTCCATACATGCAAGAAAGCTCGATGGAACTGCTGTGGCGCAGCTCGCATATTGCGGGAGGTAATGCGTCATATGTTGAAGACCTTTACGAGTCATACCTCAAAAACCCCAATGGTGTGCCCGAGCAATGGCGCGATTACTTCGACAAATTGCCCCGGGTAGAATCCACTGTGGTGCAGATCGAAGACATCCCTCACTCGGTGATCCGCGACCACTTCGCCCAGATCAGTAAAATGCGGGTGCGCACTGAGGCAACCGTACAACACGATTCCCAGGCCACTGAATACGAGCGCAAGCAGGTGCGCGTTGTGCAGCTGATTTCAGCCTACCGCCAACGGGGTCATCAGAAAGCGTCGCTCGACCCGCTGGGTCTTGCCCCCCGTGAACATGTGGCAGATCTTGAACTCTCTTTTCACGAGTTATCCACCGCCGACTTCGATACGGTTTTTCAGACCGGCAGCATGCATATCGGCAAAGCGGATGCCACGCTGGGAGAGATACTGGAAACCCTTGAGAAAACCTATTGCCACACGGTGGGTGCAGAGTTTATGCACATCGTGGACACAGAACAGCGGCACTGGATTATGCAACGGATGGAATCCGTGCGCTCGGCACCGGACTACGGCAGAGACGTGCGACTGCAGTTACTGGGAAGCCTGATACAGGCCGAGGGCCTGGAAAAGTCACTGGGCACCAAATACCCGGGTACCAAACGCTTCGGCCTGGAAGGGGGCGAGAGCCTGATTCCAATGCTGACAGAGATGGTGCAGCGCTGCGGTGCAGACCAGACGCAGGAAATCGTTATCGGTATGGCCCACCGCGGGCGACTCAATGTGCTGATCAATATCCTCGGCAAGAACCCTTCGGAACTGTTTGCCGAATTTGAGGGCAGGGTGGCCTACGAAACATCCGGCGACGTGAAGTACCACCAGGGTTTTTCCTCCAACGTGATGACCCCCGGTGGCGAAGTGCACCTGGCGTTGTCTTTTAATCCCTCCCACCTGGAAATCGTTTCACCGGTGGTAGAGGGGTCCGTGCGGGCGCGACAGGAACGGCGCAACGACAAAACCGGTGACCGGGTAGTGCCGATTGTTATCCACGGTGACGCCGCGTTTGCCGGCCAGGGTGTGGTAATGGAGACATTTCAGATGTCCCAGACCCGTGCCTATAAAACAGGCGGCACCCTGCATATTGTGATCAACAACCAGGTGGGCTTTACTACCAACCGCCGTGAAGATGCGCGTTCCACAGAATACTGCACCGATATTGCCAAAATGGTGCAGGCACCGATCTTTCACGTTAATGCAGACGACCCTGAAGCGGTATTGTTTGTTACCCAGATGGCAGTGGACTACCGCGCCGAATTCAAAATTGACGTGGTGATTGACCTCATCTGCTACCGTCGCCGGGGTCATAACGAGGCCGACGAGCCCTCAGTGACCCAGCCGCTGATGTACGCCAAGATTCGCAAGCACAAAACCACCCGGGATCTTTACGCCCAGCGGCTTATTGAAAGCGGGGTGCTGACCGAGGCCGAAGACGAGTTTATGGTGGAGCGTTATCGCGAGTCCCTGGACCGCGGTGAGCCCATGGTAAGCAGCCTGGTGTCGGAACCCAACAAGACGCTGTTTGTCGATTGGTCGCCGTACCTGGGCCACGACTGGACCATGCACGCCGAGACCGGCATGGATATTCACGAGTTGCAAAGTATTGGCCACGATTCCAATCTCGCGCCAGACAACTTCCCCCTGCAGAGGCAGGTTGGCAAAATTCTTGAAGACAGGCGCAAGATGGCCGCAGGGGCCATGCCCCTGAATTGGGGCTTTGCAGAAACCTTGGCCTATGCCACGCTGTTGAAGCAGGGTTATCCCGTACGCATTACCGGTCAGGATGTCGGCCGCGGCACTTTTTCCCACCGCCACGCGGTGCTGCACAACCAAAAAACCGGCAAGGCCTACCGGCCCTTACAACATATCGACCCCGACCAGGCGCGTTTCAAGATTTACGATTCCCTGCTTTCCGAGGAGGCGGTGCTGGCCTTCGAGTATGGTTATTCCACCACCTTGCCCCAGGGGCTGGTGATATGGGAGGCCCAGTTTGGCGACTTCGCCAACGGCGCCCAGGTGGTCATCGACCAGTTCATCACCAGCGGTGAGCACAAGTGGCAGCGGCTGAGCGGCCTGACCATGCTGTTGCCCCATGGCTATGAAGGCCAGGGGCCTGAACACTCCTCGGCCCGTCTTGAGCGCTTCATGCAATTGTGCGCAGAGCACAATATTCAGATTTGTGTGCCGACCACACCCGCCCAGATATTCCATATGCTCAGGCGGCAGGCTATTCGTCCCTTGCGCAAACCATTGATTGTCATGACACCGAAGAGCCTGCTGCGCCACAAAGAGGCAATATCCACCATCGAAGATCTGGCCGAGGGGCGCTTTTACAATGTTCTGGATGAGACTGACGAGCTCGATAAAACAGCAGTGAAGCGGCTTATTATTTGCAGCGGCAAGGTGTTTTACGATTTACGTGAGGCGCGCAGGGAGCGTGAAATCAGCAACATCGCGATCCTGCGCCTGGAACAGCTCTATCCGTTTCCGGAAGATGAGCTGCTCGACATATTATCGACTTACCCGAATATTGATGACGCCGTCTGGTGTCAGGAAGAGCCCATGAACCAGGGTGCCTGGTATTCCAGCCAGCACCATATGCGTCGCGTCATTCACCAGCACCGCCGTGATGTATACCTGCGCTACGTGGGGCGAGACTCATCAGCCGCACCTGCAGCTGGCTATATGGCGCTGCACGTGGCGCAACAGGAAAAATTCATTAACGAAGCACTGGCTGAAGACAAGCCGGATATCGATTAGGAAATCAAGGAAGCGAAATGGCTATTGAGATAAAAGCGCCGGTCTTTCCCGAATCAGTGGCAGACGGTGAGATTGCCACCTGGCACAAGGGTGAAGGCGATGCGGTCTCGCGCGATGAACTGATTGTCGAAATTGAAACTGACAAGGTCGTGATGGAAGTTTTGGCACCCGAGAATGGTGTCATCACCAAGATTCATGCACAGGAAGGTGACACTATCGAGAGCGGCCAATTGTTGGCGACTCTGGATCAGGGGGCAGCAGCCGCGCCCTCCGCCAAGGAAGGGGAAGCGCCCGCAGTGGCGTCGGACGACAGTGCGTCCGGGAACGCGACTGCGGCGCAAATAGGGCCTGCAGCACGGCAACTGATAGAGGAAAACAAACTGGACCCCGGTACAATTGCCGGCACCGGCAAAGGCGGGCGGATTACCAAGGAAGACGTTCTCAACCACCTCAAGAGCGCGGATGCCGCGCCAACAGCGGCCCCGGCAGCGGCGAGCCCAGCCGCAACGGCGTCAGTGCCTGCAGCGCCGGCCGGCCCCTCTGGCGAGCGCATAGAGAAACGCGTGCCGATGACTCGCATGCGCGCAAAAATTGCTGAGCGGCTGCTGGAGGCGACCCAGAATACCGCCATGCTTTCGACCTTTAACGAGGTCAATATGGCGCCCGTGATGGCCTTGCGCAGCAAGTACAAAGAACAATTCGAAAAAGTTCACAACGGCACCCGCCTGGGTTTCATGGGCTTTTTCGTAAAAGCGGCCTGTGAGGCCCTCAAGCGCTTTCCGGCGGTCAACGCCTCCATAGACGGCAACGATGTGGTGTACCACGGCTACCAGGATATCGGCGTGGCGGTTTCCACCGAGAACGGTCTGGTCGTGCCGGTATTGCGCGATGCCGACTTTATGAGCCTCGCCGATGTTGAGGCCGCCATTCGTGACCTGGGGCTACGGGCCAAGGACAACAAGCTCACCATCGATGATATGACCGGCGGCACCTTTACTGTCACCAACGGTGGCGTGTTCGGCTCGCTGTTGTCTACCCCGATTCTGAATCCACCCCAGACCGGTATCCTGGGAATGCACAAAATCCAGGACAGACCAATGGCAGTGAATGGCCAGGTGGTGATCCAGCCAATGATGTATCTGGCCCTGACCTACGACCACCGGATTATCGATGGCAAAACTGCCGTGCAATTCCTGGTGGCAATCAAAGACCTGATAGAGGATCCGGCGCGAATTCTGCTGCAGTTGTAGCCAATTGCCGCAGTAGTGTCCTGAATTCAAATGGAAAGAAACCATGTCTGAGAAATACGATGTTGTTGTAATTGGCGCGGGGCCAGCGGGGTATGTGGCAGCCATACGTGCGGCCCAGCTCGGTCTGTCCACTGCCTGCGTGGAGCAGTGGCTGGATGACAAGGGTAAAGTGCGGCTGGGTGGCACCTGCCTGAACGTCGGTTGCATTCCGTCCAAGGCTTTATTGGACAGCAGCCATAAATTTGCAGAGGCCCGGGATGATTTAGCGGTGCACGGCATTACCGTCAAAGCCCCAAGTATGGACGTATCCGCCATGCTGGCACGCAAGGACAAGATCGTTGATCAGCTGACAAGCGGTATTACCGGGCTATTCAAACACAACGGCGTAACCGCTATATCCGGCACCGGCAAGGTATTGTCCGGCGCACGCGTGGAGGTGACTGACAAAGACGGCAAGGTTCAGGTAATCGCGGCCAGCAACGTCATTATTGCGGCCGGTTCCCTGCCGGTGAATATTCCCCCCGCACCCATCGACAACGAATACATCATCGACTCAACCGGGGCACTGGAGCTTACAGAAGTGCCAAAGCGCCTGGGCGTGATAGGGGCCGGTGTTATTGGCCTGGAACTGGGCAGCGTCTGGGGTCGGCTGGGTTCAGAAGTGGTGGTGCTGGAGGCACTCGACGACTTCCTGCCAATGATGGATGTACAGATTGCCAAGGAATCCGCCAAGATATTCAAAAAGCAGGGGCTGGATATTCGCCTTGGCGCGCGGGTGACCGGTGCAACAGTGAAGAAGGGCGCAGTTGAAGTCACCTTCAGCGTCGGCGGTGAGGAACAGGTTGAAACCTTCGACAAACTGATAGTAGCGGTCGGTCGCAAACCCCGCTCGCAGGAACTTTTCGCCAACGACAGCGGTATAACTCTCGACGAACGCGGTTTTATTTTCGTCAATGACTACTGCGAAACGGAGGCGCCGCACATCTTTGCCGTGGGCGATGTGGTGCGTGGGCCAATGCTGGCGCACAAAGGTTCGGAAGAAGGGATTATGGTTGTCGAGCGTATCGCCGGCAAGAAAGCGCAGATGAACTACGACTGCATCCCGTCTGTCATTTATACACACCCCGAAGTGGCGGCAGTCGGCAAGACCGAGCAGGAACTCAAAGCCGATGGTATACCCTATAAGAGCGGAGTGTTTCCCTTCTCCGCCAGCGGCAGGGCACTGGCGGCCAACGATTCCGCAGGCATGGTGAAAATGTTGGCGCACGCGGAGAATGACCGTATTCTCGGTTGCCATATTGTCGGCCCGTCCGCAGCAGATCTGGTGCAACAGGTGGTAATCGCCATGGAGTTTGGTTCCAGCGCGGAAGACCTGGCACTGACAGTCTTTGCGCACCCCACACTGTCTGAAGCGGTGCACGAAGCGGCACTGGCAGTTGATGGCCATGCGATACATGTGGCCAACCGCAAAAAGAAGAAGTGAACATGCCCGCGCGCGAATAACACTATAATCCCCGGCGTGCGCGGGTACAGAGGGGGAAATACGGCGAGGTGTGATTGCCGTGTTTTCTAAAACAAGCAACGCAGCAAACAAAAACAGGACACAAGATGAACCTTCATGAGTATCAGGGCAAACAGCTGTTTGCCGAATACGGGCTCCCGGTTTCCAAGGGGTATGCGGTTGAGACACCCCAGGAAGCGGCGGATGCGGCAGATCTTATTGGCGGCGATAAATGGGTGGTCAAAGCCCAGGTGCACGCGGGTGGGCGTGGCAAGGCCGGTGGCGTAAAACTGGTCACCAGCAAGGATGAGATCCGTGATTTCGCCACCAAATGGCTGGGGAAAAACCTGGTCACCTACCAGACAGATGCCAACGGGCAGCCAGTGAGCAAGATCCTGGTTGAGTCCTGTACTGAAATCGCCGATGAACTTTATCTGGGCGCTGTCGTCGATCGTGCTTCCCGCCGTATTGTGTTTATGGCTTCCACCGAAGGTGGGGTGGAGATCGAGAAAGTTGCCGAGGAAACTCCCGACAAAATCCTGCGGGCCATTATTGATCCGCTGGTCGGGGCACAGCCCTACCAGGGCCGCGAATTGGCCTTTAATCTCGGCTTGAAGGGCGACCAGATCAAACAGTTTGTGAAGATCTTTATGGGCCTGGCGCAGTTGTTTGTCGACAAGGATCTTGCGCTGATCGAAGTAAATCCCCTGGTCATCACCGACGAGGGCAATCTCCACTGCCTGGACGCCAAGCTGGGTGTAGACGGCAACGCGCTGTATCGCCAGAAAGCGCTGCAGGAAATGCACGACCCCAGCCAGGATGATGCCCGCGAAGCACATGCCGCTCGCTGGGAACTCAACTATGTGGCGCTCGATGGCAGCATCGGCTGCATGGTTAATGGCGCTGGCCTCGCTATGGGCACCATGGATATTGTCGCCCTGCACGGAGGCTTTCCTGCCAACTTCCTGGATGTTGGGGGCGGTGCAACCAAAGAGCGTGTAGCCGAGGCGTTCAAGATCATCCTGTCGGATGAAAATGTAAAAGCCGTACTGATCAATATTTTTGGCGGCATTGTTCGCTGTGACCTTATCGCCGAGGGCGTCATTGGTGCAGTGGAAGAGATCGGAGTCACCGTGCCGGTAGTCGTGCGGCTCGAGGGCAACAACGCAGAACTGGGGCGCAAGGTTTTGGCCGACAGTGGTCTGAACATTATAGCGGCAACCAGTCTGACAGACGCCGCCCAGCAAGCAGTAGCAGCAGCGGGAGGTGCGGCCAAATGAGTATCCTAATTGACAAGAACACCAAAGTAATTTGCCAGGGCTTCACCGGCTCCCAGGGTACTTTCCACTCCGAACAGGCGATCGCTTACGGTACCAAGATGGTCGGCGGTGTTACCCCCGGCAAAGGCGGGCAGGAGCATCTGGGTCTGCCGGTTTTCAATACCGTTGCAGAGGCCGTAGCGGCCACCGGGGCGACTGCGTCAGTGATCTATGTGCCGGCACCATTTTGTAAGGACTCTATCCTCGAGGCTGCAAATTCCGGCATTCAGTTGATTGTATGCATTACCGAGGGCATTCCCACACTGGATATGCTTGATGTGAAGGTAAAGTGTGATGAACTGGGTGTGCGCCTGATCGGCCCCAATTGCCCCGGCGTTATTACCCCCGGCGAATGCAAAATCGGCATCATGCCCGCCGACATCCACCTGCCTGGCAAAGTGGGTGTGGTATCGCGCTCCGGCACCCTGACCTACGAGGCGGTAAAGCAGACCACTGACGCCGGCTACGGCCAGTCGACCTGTGTCGGCATTGGCGGCGACCCTATCCCGGGTTCCAACTTTATCGATATCCTGGCCATGTTCGAGAAAGATCCCGCCACTGAGGCGATCGTCATGATCGGTGAGATCGGCGGTACCGCAGAAGAAGAAGCCGCGGCTTATATCAAGGATCATGTCACCAAACCGGTGGTATCCTATATAGCTGGTGTAACGGCACCCAAGGGCAAGCGTATGGGCCACGCCGGCGCCATTATCTCCGGCGGTAAAGGTACTGCAGATGAGAAGTTTGCAGCCTTGGAAGACGCCGGTGTGAAAACGGTACGGAGTCTGGCGGACATCGCTTCAGGTCTGGCCGAAGTTACCGGTTGGTAATGGGATTTCAGGCGTAACAGGAACAAGGGTCCATCTCCACGGACCCTTTTTTCGCAAAAGGGGAAGAACAAATGGGTACTTCGGCAGTTCAGCGGGAAAATATCATGAGAAATAAAATCGATTTATCGGGCTATGGCATCAGCAGTGCTGCGGAAGTGATCTACAACCCATCTTACGAACAGCTGTTCGAGGAAGAAACGCGACCCGGCCTGGAAGGCTACGACAAGGGTGTCGTGACCGAATCTGGTGCGGTAGCAGTAAAGACCGGCATATTTACCGGCCGTTCACCGAACGACAAATTCATTGTGATGGACGATGTGAGTAAAGAGCATTTCTGGTGGAATTCACCGGAATCGCCCAATGACAACAAGCCCATCTCGCCGGAGAACTGGGTAGCGCTCAAGGGGCTGGTAGCAGATCGCCTTTCCGGGCAGCGCCTGTTTGTTGTCGATACGTTCTGCGGAGCGAATGAAAATAGCCGCCTCAAGGTGCGCTTTGTAATGGAAGTCGCCTGGCAGGCGCATTTCGTTAAGAATATGTTCATCCGTCCCACCGAGGAAGAACTCGCCGACTTTGGCGAGCCGGATTTTGTCGTTCTCAATGCGTCCAAGGCCAGCGATCCCGACTGGCAGTCACACGGGCTTAATTCAGAAGTCTTCACTGTATTCAGTCTCACCGAGAAAATGCAGATCATCGCCGGCACCTGGTATGGCGGCGAGATGAAGAAGGGCATGTTTTCCATGATGAACTACTACTTGCCGCTGCAAAATATGGCGTCGATGCACTGTTCAGCCAATGTCGGAGAAAAGGAAGATGTGGCAATCTTTTTTGGCCTTTCAGGCACCGGCAAAACCACCTTGTCCACGGACCCGAAACGCCGGCTTGTAGGCGATGATGAGCACGGTTGGGACGATGACGGTGTGTTCAATTTCGAGGGCGGCTGTTACGCCAAAACGATCGACCTTAACCCTGAAAGTGAGCCGGACATCTACGAGGCCATTAAGCGGGACGCGCTGCTGGAAAATGTCGTGGTGGACGAGAACGGCAAGATAGATTACTCGGACCGCTCTATTACCGAAAACACGCGGGTATCCTACCCCTTGTACCATATCCACAACATCGTCAAACCGGTATCGCGGGCCGGTCACCCAACCAAGGTTATTTTCCTGACCGCGGATGCCTTTGGCGTGCTACCCCCGGTATCGATACTGGACCAGGACCAGACCAAGTACCATTTTCTGTCCGGTTTTACGGCAAAACTCGCCGGCACAGAACGCGGTATCACCGAGCCGGTGCCCACCTTCTCTGCCTGCTTTGGCAAGGCCTTCCTGAGCCTGCACCCGACGACCTATGGCAAGACCCTGGTGTCACGCATGGAAGCGGCAGGGGCCAAGGCCTATCTGGTAAATACTGGTTGGAATGGCACGGGTAAGCGGATATCCATCAAGGATACCCGGGCGATCATAGACGCCATTCTCGACGGCTCTATCGATGAGGCAGAAACATCGGTGTTGCCAATCTTTAATCTTGAGATTCCCAGGGCCCTGCACGGTGTGGATAGCGGTATTCTCGACCCCCGGGATACCTATGCTGATCGCAGTGAGTGGGAACCCAAGGCGGTAGACCTGGCGCAGCGATTTATTAATAACTTTGCGTTATTTACCGACAACGAAGAAGGGCGGGCTCTGGTGGCGGCGGGGCCTCAACTCTAGCCGACCCTTCACCAAAGCACCTGTTCCAACGGCTGCCCGGGTGTTCCGGGCCGCCGCTGGCAGGGTTTAACAGTCCAAATTTACCTCTATATCCTTGAAATACCCGCCTCCTGCCCCCAATACTTGTGCTACTGCTCAACCCACCCGTACCAACCTGAAAAATAGATGAGGGCCCCATGACTGCAGACGTAAGCAAGGAAACACTGGGTTTCCAGACTGAAGCCAAACAACTGCTTCACCTGATGATTCACTCCCTGTACAGCAACAAGGAGATCTTCCTGCGGGAATTGATTTCCAACGCCAGCGACGCCATCGACAAGCTGCGTTTCGCCGCACTGGCCGATAACAGCCTGCTGGAAGGGCAGGGCGACTATCAAATTCAGGTGGATGTGACCAAGAGTGACGATCTCCATACGATAACCATCAGCGATAATGGTATCGGCATGAATCGCGACGAGGTGATAGAGAACCTCGGCACCATCGCCAAATCCGGGACGGCGGCGTTCATGGAGAACCTCACCGGCGACCAGAAAAAAGATTCCCAACTCATCGGCCAGTTCGGTGTGGGCTTTTACTCCGCCTTTATCGTTGCCGAGCGTGTCGAGGTGCATACCCGCAAGGCCGGCGAGGACGCCGATCAGGGCGTGCTGTGGGAATCCCACGGTGAAGCTGAGTTCTCCATAGAGCAGAAGCCGAAAGAGACCCGCGGCACCTCTATTACCCTGTTCCTGAAAAGCGATAGCCAGGATTTCGCGGATGACTGGCGCGTGCGTTCGGTTATCAAAAAATACTCCGATCATATTTCTGTGCCGGTGATGATGGCCAAGCCCCCGGCGCCCCCAGCCGAAGGTGAAGAGCCCGCTGAAGATGTGCCGGTGGAATACGAGGCGGTCAACGCGGCCACTGCCTTGTGGACGCGGGCGCGCTCAGAAATCAGTGACGACGAGTACAAGGAGTTTTACAAGCACGTTTCCCACGATTTCGAAGACCCACTGACCTGGTCGCACAACAAGGTAGAAGGGAAGCTGGAGTACACCAGCCTGCTGTATCTGCCGAAAAAAGCCCCGTTTGATATGTGGAACAGGGAATCGTCTCGAGGCCTCAAGCTTTACGTACAGCGCACGTTCATTATGGACGACGCCGAACAGTTTCTGCCCATGTATCTGCGTTTCGTCAAAGGCGTGGTCGATTCCAATGACCTATCCCTCAATGTCTCGCGGGAAATCCTGCAGCAGGATCCGGCTGTGGATTCCATGCGCAGTGCCCTCACCAAGCGCGTACTGGACATGTTGTCCAAACTGGCCAAGGGCGAGGACTACGCCGCATTCTGGACTGAGTTTGGCCAGGTCCTGAAAGAAGGGCCGGCGGAAGACATGGCCAACAAGGAAAAAATTGCCAAGCTGTTGCGCTTCAGTACGACACACACCGACACGGCAGATCAAAATCAGTCGCTGGAAGACTACGTCTCCCGCATGCAGGAAAAGCAGGACAAGATTTACTATGTGGTAGCGGAGAATTTCAACACCGCCAAGCACAGCCCGCATCTTGAGGTGTTCCGCAAGAAAGGTATCGAGGTACTGCTGTTGTGCGATCGCGTCGACGATTGGCTGATGAACCATCTGCAGGATTTTGATGGCAAGCAATTCCAGGATGTCGCTCGCGGGGAACTGGACCTGGACGCGGATTCCGAAGAAGAGAAAAAGGAACAGGAGGCCCTGGCCAAGGAGTCTGAGGCGCTGGTAGAGCGTCTTGGCAAGGTTCTGGCGGATCAGGTAGCCGAAGTGCGGGCTACCAGCAGGCTCACAGACTCGGCTGCCTGCCTGGTTGTCGGCGATCACGATATGGGCGCGCAAATGCGACGGATCATGGAGGCAGCAGGCCAGCCTGTGCCGGAGAGCAAGCCCATCCTGGAGATCAATCCCGGTCACCCGCTGGTGAAAATGCTGGACGCAGAGTCCGATGAAGATCGCTTTGCCGATCTCGGTACTATCCTTTTCGACCAGGCTCACCTTGCAGAGGGGGGGCAACTCGACGACCCGGCGGCCTATGTAGCGCGCATGAATAGCCTGCTAGTGCAGATGAGTGCCGCCTGACATTATAGCTGCAGTGACATAAAAGCGGGCCCAGCGGCCCGCTTTTTTATGCACAGGATGTGAGGTATGTCGCGAGAGGCTGGACGCCGGTAACGGCGATGCATAGCACACCGGCAGGCAGCTGTGGCCGGCGATCGTGATAGACTGCGCCGCACTTCAAAAACGATAAGAAATAGCAGAGGAAATCCGATATGCCAGACTCCTGTACTGTTGCCGTACTGGGTGGTGGTAGTTTTGGTACCGTTATCGCGAATATTATCGCCGGCAATGGCCACCGCGTGAGGCTCTGGCTGCGCAATGCCAGCCTGGCAGACGCCATCAACAATCAACGCCAGAACAGCGAGTATCTCCCGGGATACCTGCTGGATGACAAACTGGAGGCCACCGCGTCTCTTGCCGCTGCGGTGGCATCGGTTGATGTGTTGTTTGTCGCTGTGCCCAGCAGTTCTTTCCGCAAAGTGGTGCGGGAGTTGGCGAGCCATGTGCCGACCCGAACACTGGTTATCAGCCTGACCAAGGGGATAGAACCCGGCGGCTTTCGCCTGATGAGTGAAATTCTGGCCGAGGAGATGCCCGACAATCCACGGGGTGTGCTGAGCGGCCCCAATCTCGCCCGGGAGATTGCCGCAGGGCACGTCACGGCATCGGTGATTGCCAGTGCCGATGCCAGTATCAATACCCGCATTCACGACCTGTTACACAGCGAATCCTTTCTCATTTACAGCTCCGGAGATATGTACGGTGTTGAACTTGGTGGCGCCCTGAAAAACGTGTATGCCATCCTCGCGGGGGTCGGCGCGGCGCTGGAACTGGGTGAGAATACAGTGGGAATGCTGCTGACGCGGTCGCTGGCGGAAATGTCACGCTTCGCAGTCCAGTTGGGGGCAAATCCCATGACGTTTCTCGGTCTTTCCGGGGTAGGGGACCTGTTCGTCACCTGCTCCTCACCGCTGTCCCGAAACTATCGTATCGGCCTTGCACTGGGCCGGGGACAGGCGCTGGACGAGATACTGGCAACTATGGACCAGGTGGCCGAGGGTATTAACACACTGGACCTGTTGAAAGCTGAGGCAGACCGGCGTGACGTGGACATGCCCCTGGTAAAAGGCCTATACGCCATTCTCTACGAGCACCGCCCGGTGGTGGATGTATTCGATGATATGATACATACAGAGCAGGCTCAGGACGTGGAATTTGTAACGGGGCGGTAAGTGATGATTGTAACAATCTGGCGGCATGGCGAGGCCGGACGCGCCGCTACGGATCGGCAGCGAGAGCTGACAGACCGGGGGCAGGACGATATCAGTTTTGGCTGTCACCAGTTCCACGAAGCACTGGCGGCACGTGGAATGGCCGCGCCATCAAGCATTCTCTACAGCGCCTGGACACGCACCAGGCAAACGGCGGAAATTATAGCCTCGGCCTTTACCCATGCCAGCTGTCGCGAGCAGGTGGCCCTGCAGCCCGGCGGTACTGTTGCGGCAGTGGAGGATTGCCTGCTAAAGCTCTCTCAGGCACCTGACAGCTCCTCCCATGTGATCCTGGTGTCGCATCAGCCGTTGGTGTCGCAGCTGGTTGAGCAGTATCTGGGGGCAGGCTCCCATGTGCCTTCATTGTCTCCCGGGGCGCTGGTGACATTCACACTGGATGTACCGGCGCGAGACTGCGGTGAACTGGTCTTCTGGGCAGTGCCCCCCGAGTATGAGGCCGGGCTGTAATGCCCGCTGAAGCAACCCCCCTGGAGTGGTGTGTCAACGGGCTCAAACTCGCCGGCCTGGCGTGGGGTCAGCCCGACAAGCCACCCCTGTTGGCGCTGCACGGCTGGCTGGACAACGCCGCCAGCTTCGCCATGCTCGCCCCGCTGCTTGAGGAATATTATGTGGTAGCCGTCGATCTGACCGGCCACGGCCGCAGCGACAACCGCTCAGCGGATGCCAGTTACAATATCTGGGACGATCTGCCTGAGCTTGTAGGGATTCTGGATGAACTGGGCTGGACACGCTTTGGTCTGATGGGGCACTCCCGTGGTGCGATAATATCCTGCCTGCTCGCCAGCGTGGTGCCGGAGCGCATAGAGCGTCTGGTGCTGCTTGATGGTGTGTTACCGGAGCCGGTAGAGAGTGATCGCTTTCCCGCCCAGATGCGTACATTCCTCGATCAAAAACGGCATTGGATAGATCGTCAAAACCGTATCTACCCCAGTGTGGCGGCAGCGGTAGCAAGTAGAAAAACGGACTCACTGCCAAAGGCGGCGGTGCAATTGCTGGTAGAGCGCAACCTGCGCCCCTGTGAAGGTGGCTATACCTGGACGACAGACCTGCGTTTGCGCGGAGCATCGGCAGTCAAGCTCAGCGCCGGGCAGATACAGGCAATTCTGGGAGCGATATCGGCTCCCACGCTGTTACTACTGGCCGAGGAAGGCCTTGGCAAGCACCGGGATGTGGCCGGCCGGGCAGCAGAATATATACGGCAACTGCAGGTTGAGCATATTGCCGGAGGGCACCATTTTCATATGCAGCCCGGTGCTGCTATCGTGGCGCAACAAATCAGCCAGTTTTTACAGTCATAAACCTGTTAGGAGCAAAATGATAAGCGGTTATCGGAATTCAAGCATTGTGTTGTCATTTCTGGTTTGGATTGCGGCGGGCGCCGCCGCTGAAGTCAGTGCTCCCATGCAACTACTGCAGCAGCTGAACGATTTTCCTCACGCCCAGCAAATTGAATTCAAGCAAACGGATGTGCTCGACTATGAGGTGGGGCTGGGCGCCATGCAGAAACTTGGTGGTGCCTGGAAATTGAAGCACAGTCAGCGTTTTAACGGCACATTAACCGCTTATACCTGGCAGCTGAACGATGGTTTTACCTCGCTCGAAGTCATGAACGACCTACTGGCACAGGTGGCTGAGCTGGAGACAGAAACACTGATGTTCAGCTGTGATGGCCGGGCCTGTGGCAGCGGCGTGCAATGGGCCAACCGGGTGTTTCAACAGCCGGTTTTATACGGTAGGGAAGCCCTGCAATACTATCGGGTATTCTCTATTGGCGAGTCGCCGAGGTACCTGCTGCTGATCTATGCCGCGGCGCGTACGGCAGATCGCCAGTATTTACACACCGAGTTGTTGCAGGTTACGGACTAGCCGCTAGCGCTTCATCTGCAGCAGGGCGAGAAACTCGTCACGGGTTTTCTGCTCGCTGCGAAAGCAGCCCAGCATGGCTGATGTTTTCATAACCGAGTTCTGTTTTTCTACACCGCGCATCATCATGCACATATGCTGTGCCTCGATAATAACACCCACGCCTTCAGCTTCAGTTACCTTCATTATCGTGTCCGCAACCTGTGCCGTTAGCGACTCCTGAATTTGCAGTCGGCGCGCGTACAAGTCGACAATTCTTGCCACCTTGGACAGTCCCAGAACCTTTCCGGTGGGAATATAGGCCACATGGCATTTGCCGATAAAGGGCAGTAAGTGGTGCTCGCACAGGGAGTACAATTCCACGTCCTGGACCAGGATCATCTCGCTGGAATCAGAGGGAAACAGCGCGTTGTTCACCACCTCGTCGACGGACTGATCGTAGCCACGGGTGAGAAACTTGAAGGCCTTGGCAGCACGCTTTGGCGTGTCGACCAGGCCGGGCCTGTTCAGGTCTTCTCCGACGGCCTCGATAATTTTTGCCCAGTGCTCTTCCACAGACTGTACTCCTTATTGGCAAGATTCGGACGAACTGTCCGGGTAGGTCACGCAGCAGGGAATAGTAACAACCCACCAATAGCGTGGCAATCAGGCCTTGCCTGCCACTGGACGACCTGATGCAAACAGCGGGGACGACGCGGTACACTACAGCCATGAACGAAACCGACAAGATCCGAAATTTACCCGCAACTATCGGCGAAGCGCTGGAGTATTGCAGCGAGGCGCTGGCTGCCAGCGATGTCTATTTTGGCCATGGCACAGACAATGCCTGGGACGAGGCAGTGCAACTGGTGCTCTCGGTGGCTGACCTGCCGCTGGATGCGGACGATGGTGTGCTGCCGCACCCGTTGAACAGCGCCGCACGGGCACGCATGGAGGCGCTGCTGGTTCAGCGTATCCAGCAACATACGCCCCTGCCTTACCTGCTGGGCAAAGCGTGGTTTGCCGGGCTGGAATTTTTGAGTGATCCGCGCGCGATTATCCCGCGTTCACCTATCGCTGAGCTGATCCTCAACCAGTTTCAACCCTGGTATAGCGGCCCGGAACCCAGACGCCTGTTGGACCTGTGCTGCGGCGGTGGCTGTATAGGGCTGGCGGTAGCGCACTATTACCCGGATGTGCAGGTGGACCTTCTCGATATCGATAGCGCAGCACTCGATCTGGCCAGGGAAAACGCCGAATTTCTGGGTGTACAGGACAGGGTCAATATTGTGCAATCCGATATTTTCTCTGCACTGGGCGATGTGCGCTATGACATTATCCTGAGCAACCCACCCTATGTGGACAGCGAGGATATGGCGGATCTGCCTGAGGAGTTTCGCCACGAGCCGGAGCTTGCCCTGGGCTCCGGTGCCGACGGGCTGGATCTCACACGCCGGATCCTCAGGCACGCCCGTAACTACCTGGCAGACAGCGGCTTGCTGATAGTGGAGGTTGGCAACAGCTGGACTGCGCTGGAACAGGCCTATCCCCGGCTGCCCTTTACCTGGCTGGAGTTTGAGCAGGGCGGTCACGGCGTGTTCGCGCTGACCGCCAAAGAGTTGCAAGATTACGGCGCAAGCCTCGCCTGATCCGCTTATAATATGCGGCCTTGAATCAGGGTATGAGAGCGACATGGCAGGCAATACGATAGGAAAATTATTCACGGTAACGAGTTTTGGTGAAAGCCATGGCCCGGCCCTTGGATGCATCGTCGATGGCTGCCCCCCCGGCCTGGAGCTGTCAGCCGGTGATTTGCAACTGGATCTCAATCGGCGCAAGCCGGGTACGTCGCGCTTCACTACACAGCGGCGGGAAGACGACGAGGTCAAGATTCTCTCCGGGGTTTTCGAGGGCGTGACCACTGGTACTCCCATTGGCCTGATGATTGAAAACACCGATCAGCGCTCCAAAGACTATTCGAATATCAAAGATACCTTCCGCCCCGCACACGCTGATTACACCTACAACCAGAAGTATGGTTTTCGGGACTATCGCGGCGGTGGTCGTTCTTCCGCGCGTGAAACGGCCATGCGCGTGGCGGCGGGTGCTATCGCCAAAAAATACCTGTGTGAGCGCTACGGGATTATTATTCGCGGTTATCTCGCACAACTGGGCCCGATAGTTGCCCGGACTCTCGACTGGGATACAGTGGAGACCAACCCGTTCTTCTGCCCCGATCCCGCCAAAATTCCGGAGATGGAAGAATTTATGGCGGCACTGAACAAGCGTGGTGACTCCATAGGCGCACGTATCAACGTGGTGGCCAGTGGTGTCATGCCGGGCCTTGGGGAACCGGTTTTTGACCGTCTCGATGCGGATATTGCCCACGCACTGATGGGCATTAACGCGGTAAAAGGCGTCGAGGTGGGCTCCGGCTTCGCCTCCATAGAGCAGCATGGCAGCGAGCACCGCGACCTGCTGACTCCTGACGGTTTTGTCGGCAATAACGCGGGTGGCATTCTGGGCGGTATCAGCAGCGGCCAGGACATTACTGTCAGCATTGCACTCAAACCGACCTCAAGTATCCGCCAGCCGGGCGCTACTATCGACACTGCCGGCGGCGCCATGGAAATGTCGACGCACGGCCGTCACGATCCCTGCGTGGGCATTCGCGCGACACCTATCGCGGAGGCGATGCTGGCCATTGTTCTGATGGACCACGCCCTGCGGCACCGGGGGCAGAATATGGACGTACAGAGTGATACCCCTGTGTTGCCGGCGGCTGCTCCGCCCGGAAAATGAGCCTGACGATCGCGGGAGTATTCGGGTGAGCAGACAGGGTCGACGCTTTTTCCGCACGATTCTTGTTGGCACCGCCGCCCTGGCGGCGCTGGTGTGGATGGCGGTGGACCAGTTCGGGGTAGCGCGGGAGGAGATGCTGCAACTGCTGTTCGTGACCGCGGCGACTGTGGGGCTTGTTATTCTCGTAGCCGCGGGTGTCGCGGGGCTCTGGATAGGGCTGCGCAAACTGTGGGGACGGCCTTAGAGCACGTCTCCCGCTAATTCGGTCTAGCTGCGCCCGCGCTCCAGATCAATCTCCAACGTCATGGTATTGGCGATCTCCTCCAGGCTGTCTTCCAGGTCATCGAGATCAATGTGCTCGGGAATTTCAGCATCTATACAGGCGCTGAAAATCAGTTCGGCACTCATGGGCGCGCTACTCACCTCGCTGTCCATTTCGATTACATTCACTTCGCGCTGGGCCAGCGCGCGGGAAATCTCCCGCACGATGCCCTGGCGATCGGGGCCAATCACTTTCAGTGTAATGCTCTGACCACGGCTGGTGGCTGTCATGGCCGTTGCCGGGGTAACCCGCACGCTGAGCCCGCTGGCCGACAGTGCCTTCAGATCGGCTTCCAGTGCCGTGCCATTGGCGTTGGGCAATGTCACCAGTACCAGGCCGGCAAATTTGCCGCCAAGCTGCGACAGGCGGCTCTCCAGCCAGTTGCCCTGGTTGCGCTCGATAACGTGCGCGAGAGACTCTACAAGCCCGGGACGGTCGTCGCCGATAAAGGTTACGATGTAAGATGTTTCCATCAATTGGACTCCACTTTCACAGACGCAGGCCGTATATTAGCGCGCTGGAAGGCACGACACGAGCGCCTGTACACACTATCTGGGTTATCACGCAGCGCAATGACGCAATTTGTTGAAGTACCACCACAGCGTTTACAGGCCGACGTCCTGCAGGCGCTGCTGGAAGACTATGCCAGCCGCGACGGCACAGATTACGGCGAGCAGGAACTGTCGCTCGCGCAGAAGGTGGGCAACCTGAGTGCCCAGATCAAAAAGGGCGAGCTGTTGATACTGTACGAGATGGAGGGTGAGCACTGGGACCTGGTACCCAGCGAGCAGGCAAAATCTCTCCTTGCGGAACAGTGACCCTGGCGATGCAGGACAAAGCCGATCACACACTCGATACCACCGGGTTGTTTTGCCCGGAGCCGGTGATGCTATTGCACAATTGTATTCGGGATATGGTGGCGGGAGAGACTGTACTGGTGCTGGCCACAGACCCTTCAACCACACGCGACATCCCGAAATTCTGCAGCTTTCTGGGCCACCCCTTACTGGCGCAGGAGGAGGGGGAAGGCCAGTATCGCTATCTCCTCAGGAAGGGCGAGTGAGTTCAGCTGTCTCCAGTAGGCTGAGCGGCGCGGAGACACCGCTGACTGGCTTCCAGTCCCTGCGCCTTGAGCGCGTGTTTGCCAGCTGCTTCACCAGCCAGTGGCGCACCGTGCTGGTGGGTGGAGCAGACGAGCCCTACTATCAGCCCGCCGCGAATAGCCAAGGAAACCATTTGCTGCACTATCGCAGCGATTTTTTTGCCAGCGCCCTGCATGAAGCTGCCCACTGGTGTATCGCTGGTAACAGGCGGTTGCTACTGCCAGACTTTGGCTACTGGTATGCCCCAGAGGGGCGCGATATGGCCCAGCAGCGCGAGTTTGAGGCAGCAGAGGTCAAGCCCCAGGCATTGGAGTGGTTGTTTTCACTGGCCTGTGGTTATCGGTTTTGTGTCAGCGTGGACAACCTCGGGGCAGAGGGTGGCGAGTACGACACCGCACCGTTTAGAGCGCAGGTGCTGGCGCAGGCGCGACACTGGCAGCGCACCGGCTTGCCCAACAGGGCAGAAATATTTTTTGCCGCACTGGCGCAGGCCTTCGGCACCGGCATGAGAACGGATACCCTGGAACTGTCGCCGGCGGGCCTGGCGGAGTGAGCACCGCAAAAAATACACAGCCCACCGTGCGTATACTCGCCGACCAGAACATCCCCGCTGTGGCACATTATGCCGGCCCAGGGGCCAGCGTAAGCCACTTCAGTGGGCGGGAACTCGACAGCGCGCAGCTGGCTGGTTTCGACGTACTGCTGGTGCGCTCAGTTACCCGGGTGAACGCGGACCTTCTCGAGGGCAGCAAGCTGCGCTTTGTTGGCACAGCCACCAGCGGTGTCGACCATATTGACCGCGAATACCTGCAACACAAAGGTATCGGTTTCAGTTACGCGCCAGGTTCCAATGCCAATTCGGTGGTGGAGTATGTGTTAGCTGCCATTGCCACCAGCGGCGATCATCTGGAACGAATACTGACCGGAACGCCCGTGGGTATCGTCGGCTATGGCGTAATAGGCAAGGCCGTGGCGGCGCGGCTGCGAGCACTGGGTGTGCACTGCCGGGTGTATGACCCCTGGTTGGACAGCGCCGATATTGCCGATTCCAGCAGCCTGTCCGACGTGCTCCAATGCGGGGTTATCACCTTGCACGCCGAGCTGACCCGGAAAACCCCCTGGCCCAGTTTCCACCTACTGGCTGCGACCGAGCTCGCCGCAATCCCGGCGGACAGCTTGCTGATCAATGCCAGTCGTGGCGCGGTGGTCGACAATGCTGCTCTCTCGGCCCTGTTGGCGCGTGGTGCTGGCCCCGGGGTGATTCTCGATGTGTGGGAGGGCGAACCACAGATCAGCGCGCCACTTCTTCGCCAGGTGCAGCTGGGTACACCACACATTGCAGGCTACAGCCTCGACGGCAAACTGTTAGCCACGCAAATGCTGGTTCACGCCATGGCCCGGCACTTGAACATACCCGCGATTAATCCCGGCAGTGCTGCCGGGGCAGCGCCGCTCCTGCAGATACCAGAGGGTGCCCAGGGGCCCACTTTGCTGCGTGCGCTGGTGGCTCAACGCTACGACATACATAGCGACGACTCTGCTCTGCGTGCAGTGACCCTGGACACGCCCCCGGCTGAGGCAGCCTCAGCATTTGACCAGCTGCGACGTAATTACCCCGTGCGTCGCGAAATTATGGGAAGCCACTTCGCCGCCGATGAGCTTGGCGCGGATGCACGGCAGCTGCTGGCGACACTGGGTTGTGAGCCGGCAGAGCGCAAGCAGTGAGCAGCGCCGTGCTGCATATTGGTCTGGTGGTGAATCCACTGGCGGGACTCGGCGGCAGCCTGGGCCTGAAAGGCAGTGACGGAGAGGCATTGCGCGAACGCCTTTCTGATTTGACCCCAGCGCAGCGTCAGCGCGCACAGGCGCGGGTAGAGCGGGCGCTGCAGCCATTGCTGGCCGCCGGTGATTCCGTTCACTACAGCACTTGGCAGGGTGACATGGGGGCACAAGCGCTGGTCAATCTGGGCTTATCGCACGAGGTACTTGGCGCCGCCGCGGCAGCTGACACATGCGCCGCCGATACCCGGCGCGCTGTGCAGGCACTGCGCTCGGGCGGTGTGGACCTTATCCTGTTTGCCGGGGGGGACGGCACCGCCCGGGATATATTCGATGTGGTGGGCGACAGCTTCCCTGTGCTGGGGATACCGGCGGGAGTCAAAATGCACTCCGGGGTGTTCGCTGTGTCGCCGGAGGCGGCCGGAGAACTGCTGCTGCAGCTGGTTAGCGGTGGCCTTGTCGGTCTGGTGCCACGGGAAGTGCGCGACATTGACGAGGAAGCCTTTCGTCACGACCAGGTGCGCAGCCGCTTCTACGGTGACATGCTGGTACCGGGAGAGGGCCGCTACCTGCAGCACACCAAAGTGGGAGGCCGGGAAAGCCCGGAGCTGGCTGCCGATGATATTGCCGACTGGCTGGTGGAACGTATGGAGGAGGGGCGAACCTACCTGATTGGCCCCGGTTCCACCACGGCAGCGGTCATGCGTAAATTGAACCTGGTCAATACACTGCTCGGTGTCGATGTGGTGCGGGACGGAACCCTGCTGGCCAGCGACACGGATGAGGAAACCTTGCTGGCACTGCTCAGTGCCGCGCCCGGCGGCGCCAGCATTGTGGTGACGGCTATCGGCGGGCAGGGCAGTATTTTCGGCCGGGGCAACCAGCAGTTCTCGCCACGGGTCATTCGCGCGGTAGGTGTGGACAATATTCTCATAATTGCTGCCAAGTCCAAGATTGCAGCGCTGTCGGGGCGTCCCTTGCTGGTTGACAGCAACGACCCGGAGCTGGATCGGGAGCTGTGTGGCTGGCGGCAGGTAATAACCGGCTATGAAGACCAGATACTCTATCGCGTGGCGGCCACCACAGCCTGACTTACTGACTGCCGATAGGCGGATGTGCCAACAGGTAGGTAACGCATTTCTGGATGCGGATACTGGAACCCTCGCGCAAGGCGCTGCGCAATTGCGCAATATTGGTGGAGGTTTGCTCAAGTACACTGGGGGCCAGGGCCGCAACTTCGGCATCCTCCCCAGGTTCCAGCCCGGACCGTGATGTCAGTAGCAGAAAGGTTTTTTGGCTCAGCACAACCTGGTCAAGCGCCTCCGCCCGAATGGTCTCCTGAAAATTGAGATAACCGTGTTCAGCAAGCCAGACTATAGCGCTGAAGCCCGCCTGGAAACGCGGGTTGTGAAGCCCGAACTCATCCGGTTGATCCGGCCCGCATATGTCTTCTACGTAAAGCGTGCTCTTGCGAGGAAAAACGGCGTAAAGGCGTAGAAAAATAGTAGCGACGTCGCGATAGAAATCATCGATGTGGATATCCGCCATTCGGTAAAAAAGCCTGTAGTTTGCGACGAATTGCTAGTGTACGCTAAGCCCACACCACGATCTAGCGAGGTAGCCCCGAATGAAAGACAACGAGTTTTGGCGCGACAAGCTCACGCCCGAGGAGTTTAACGTATGCCGGGAGAAAGGCACTGAACGGCCCTTCACCGGCGAGTACTGGGACACGACGGAAGAGGGCGTTTACAACTGTCGCTGTTGTGGCGAGCCGCTGTTCCTTTCAGACACGAAGTTTGACGCCGGCTGCGGTTGGCCCAGCTTTTTCCAGCCCGCAGACGCAGAGGTGATTCTGGAAGACCGGGATACCAGCCACGGCATGGTTCGCACAGAAGTCATGTGCAAGAAATGCGGGTCGCATATCGGGCATGTATTCGAGGATGGGCCGAATCCAACGGGATTGCGCTACTGCGTTAACAGTTTGTCGGTGAAGTTGGAGAAGAAAGAGTAGGAGGGTGGATGTGTAACTTGGAGCGGGAAACCGGGTTCGAACCGGCGACCTCAACCTTGGCAAG